>WNGR01000012.1_pt1 | contig 219477 bp, 190 predicted proteins | sample 5407581 | NCBI WGS metagenome assembly WNGR01 (sample SAMN13153383, study PRJNA577476) | soil metagenome | isolation source: 80 cm soil or saprolite under Garry oak tree replicate 2 | place: USA:California | collected 2016-06-15
CGTGGACATCCAAACCCAAAAATCGTAGCTTTTCTTTCATGATCGGTTCCTTCCGCTTATGGCTCTTGACTGTAGTTCCTCATACAAACACAGCCTAACCCACGACCAGCGCATCGAACCGGTCACTCCATAATGACTATGGGCATTAACCTTGGGATCGGTATCGATAAGCGCCGTTCACTCCAGAGATGTTGCGCAAAGCGCACGCGCACTCGGCCGGTGCCATTTCACCTGCCTTGATCCCTGCCATCGCTCGATTGACGGATCTGGGTGCCGCGTTTGGCCGCCAGATCCACGCTGATCAAAGCAATCGCGACCAAGTACGATTCCGCAACTTGGCAGCGGCGCTGGCCGCCGTGCGCAAAGGACGGATCGATGACATTGAGCCATTGCTGGGAAGAGTGCCGGATGCAACAACTGGCACGCTCGGACAGATAGATAGAACAATCGTTGTACAACATTGGCGCCACCTCTCATGCGGATCACGTGTTGGCACATGAAGGATTACAAGCGTCGCGCCCGCACAGCGATTCGTGGCTGCGGCAGGATGCATGGACCAATCCAGCCTACCTGGTCTATGCCATCAAGCTCAGTCTGTGTGCCACCATCTGCTACGTGACCTATAACGCGCTTGCCTGGCCTGGGATTTCGACTGCGGTAATCACTGTGCTTGTTGCTGGATTGACCACTACGGGCGCCACTAATCAAAAAATGTTGTTTCGCATCGTGGGTGCGGCGATCGGCGGCCTCATCTTTGGGATCGGTTGCATTGTTTTCGTCTTTCCCTACGCTGATACGGCCATTCCATTACTACTCGCAGTTGGTTGCGTTTCCTTTATCGGGGCGTGGTTCGCGCGTAGTGCCCACTTCAGTTATGTCGGGTTGCAGATTGTGTTCGCTTTCTATCTCACGGCCTTTGAGGGATTTTCAGCCCCCAACCCCAGCCCGTGACAGATTTATTGGCATCCTGGTGGCGCTTATCGTGATGTGGATGATTTTTCATCAACTTCATCCCGAGCGAGCCGTCGACAAGATGCGCCACGGCTTAGCCCGGCTACTGACCATTGAGGCCGATCTAATCTCTGATCTCCGCATGGCACGCTACGACAGGATCCCAGCTTTACGCGAGGAAGCCGACGAACTTTTTAGGATCTTTGTACGCACTTGCAGAAGTTGTTCCCTATGAACTCGAAGAGGACATCGAGAGAGACCGAGCCGTCAGCGAGCAGATTCAGAGCGCCGCTTCAACTGCCGGCAGTGTCTTTTTGACGGCAGTTACGTGGCCACGCACAATTGAATGCTCCGGCTCATCCAATATGGCTGACGACGCACACACGCTCATGGAGCAAGGGTTGCGTGATCTAGCCAGATTCTTGGAAGGTGCAGCGATTCCTGTGGTCCCAAAGGAGTCTAGAGCTAGGTTCCCGCAAACAAAGCACCGCGATCCTTGCCCAAAGCACATTCGGAATACGCTCAGTCTTTTTAGAGAGCTACAGATTCAATGCCGGGGAATAACTTAGGAGTGCGGTGAATTGCAGGATTAGGGATCATTGAAGCAACCGGAAAAATAGCATAGCTGATTGCGGATATGACGCGCGGCTTGATTCAGCGGAGAATACTCGGACAAAGCGACGTCAGGCCAAGCGAAGAGGCCGACTCCCTACTCGGTTTTATTAGGGCAGCTCTCAGCCAATGCGACGAGCGGAACGGTACAGTCCGCTAGAATGAGGTAGGTATGTTCAACGTTGTCACGATCACAAGAGAGTACGGCAGCGGCGGGTTGGAGATTGGGCGACGGCTGGCAAGAATGTTGGGATGGGAGCTGCTGGACCGTAAGGTCATCGAACGAGTGGCCGCAATGGGAAAAGTCGACATTGCGTGGGCAGAAGAGGCGGACGGGACATCCACTGCATGGTGGGAGCGCCTGCTGAGAGGCTTCCGTTACGGAGGTCCACAGGTTTATCTGGGAGGTGTTGAGGACACGGAAGTAGATCGCGATGCCCTGCAGAAGTTCACCGCTCAAGTTATCGAAGAAGCCGCAAAGGTCGGAAATTGCGTGATCGTGGGAAGAAGCTCGCAATGCGTGCTGCACGATGAGCCGCGAGCACTGCATACGATGGTCTATGCCCCGCTCGAGGAAAAACTGGAACGCATGAAGCATCGGCACCCGCGTGAGCGCGACTTGCAGGCATTGCTGCACCATATAGACGCTACGCGGATACGCTACGCACGAGACTACTTTGGCCGTGACTCAACGGATCGGCAACTGTATCACCTGTGTTTGAACAGAAAGATTGGACTTGACGCCTGCGCAGAACTGATCATGTCTGCAGTTCGTTCGTCAGGAAAACAGCAGGAGCCTGAGAACGCAGATATCCCCATTTAATCGGCAGCGTGAGCGGATCAGGGTTCGTTAGCGCGCCCACTTTGTGCTTCACGGTACATCACAAAGTGGAAACCGGAAATCATTAGCGGGGCCGGTGTTCTCCGAATCGGGGAAACCACGATGTGATGTTCGAAGCGGATTTCTGTCCATTGACGTACGTCACTGAGACAGAGACCCTTGCTCATAAGGTATTCCTTATGTACTATCTTCATAAGGATTTTCTTATGGCGTCTGTGAACTCTGTTTTTAAGGCGATCGCTCATCCCACGCGGAGAGGCATCATTTCACTGCTTGCCAGCTCGCCTCGCTCAGTCAAAGAGCTGACCTCTGAGTTCGAGATGTCGCAATCTGCGATCTCGCAACACCTGCGAGAACTCAAAGACGCTGATCTTGTTGCATCTGACCGGGTTGGTCTCGAGCAACGCTATCATCTGACACCCCGCCCTCTGAGATACGTCGTGGAGTGGTCAGAGAAGTATCGGACTTTGATCGACCCATCGGGCCACGGCTGGAGCTTGGTGCCGCTCAGCCCGGAGCCGAAGGGTAAAAGGAGACCGCGCAATGGCCGTTAAAGGTTCCGTACCGACACCGGGCGTAATTGTGCCTCACCTCGTTGTTCGAGACGCCGCAGAGGCCCTTGCGTTCTATATACAGGCATTTTCAACAGAGATTCTTTATCGTTCGCCGTCGCCGAGCGGGGCAGGCGAACATATCCACGTCAAAATGTGGAACTCGCTTGTGCAGCTTTCGACGGAAGAACCTGCTCAGCGGCATGAAAAGGCGGAAGGCGTTCTACTTGCTTCACCGGAAACCCTGTCCGGCTCGACATGCGTTTTTCAGATCGGAGTTCCGGATGTGGACTCGGCCTTCAAGCGTGCTGTCGATCATGGAGCTGTCCCCGCATTGCCTCCAACCGATATGTTTTGGGGCGACCGGTACGGTTGGGTGCGCGACCCCTTCGGGCATGTTTGGGCGCTCTCAACGGTCAAGGAAGTGCTAACGCAGGAAGAAATCGAACATCGCCTCCGCGGATTTGCCGCACAAATGAAAGGACAAAGCAGATGAAAATGATGGCTCTCGCTCTTCCCTTGCTTCTTACTCTCCCCGTTGCTGCACAAAGTGTGCCCCCATCAGGGACGGACCCTTGGAAAGCGCTCACATTTCTGGAAGGAACTTGGGAGGCAAAAGCCACAGGTAGCGCAGGCGTTGTTGCGATGGGCACCTACACATTCAGAACTGAGCTAGGGAACCACATCCTCGCGCGTCACAGCACAAACGGCGCAGGGTGCAAAGGGCCAGCAACCTTCGACTGCGATCATGGTGACCTGCTTTATGTATTTCAAGACGTGCCCGGGCAGCCACTGAAGGCGGTCTACTTTGACAACGAGGGCCACGTCATTCATTACGATGTTTCAACTCCAGACGCTACGACTGCGTTGTTTCTTTCAGACAGTTCGCAGCCAGGGCCTCAGTTCCGGCTCCTTTATGAGCTGAAGGGTGCTACCATGTCGGGCAAGTTTCAGATGCGAATGCCTGGGCAGAGCGATTGGAAATCGTATCTTGAATGGAGCGGGGCGAAACGACCGCAAAACTGATTGGCGCTTGAAGCAATGGCTCGGTCACCAGGGGCAAGCGTGAGACTAAAAGGTCTCAACTGTTGTGAACAGGCCGAGTCACACAATCAGACGTTCTGTCAGCGCTTTCCTTCGAGTCCCGGGCGGTTGGTCGGCAGCTTCGCCCCAAGTAGGCTTTAGCGATCAATCTGTGTGCCTCGTCGCTCAAGCGCTTGCCGTCGCGGTTTGCCTTTGCAGAAGCTTTTTTTAGGATGGCATACGCAGCAATCATCTCGCGCGGAATCAGGTCGCTGCCTCTGAAGTACTCAATCGATCGTTGTGTCTGCGCACCCCAAAGCTTGTCGGCAGGAACCTCAATTTCACCAAGGCTGTCGCGTTCCTTTCGCATCGTGCTCATCGTGTTGCTCCGCATTCTTTCGTTTGGTGTGCACGTTACCGTAGCACACTCACCATTGGGTGCACCTCACGAAAGATTCGTTGTGCAAAGCAGGATTTTGATCTTCGACGATCAGGCCGCATCCGCTTGAGTCCGATGGAAGGAGTGGTCCTGCTCAGTAGCCTTTGTTGAATGCCGGCGCGCAATCAATGTGTCCAGTGCAAACCGTCCTGGCCCGAAATTCAGGATCAGAACTGCAGGGAAAGAACCCAAATAGCCACAAAACGAACCCCCTTTACGCTAACACTCTTCCTGAGTGGTTTCCGGCTCTGGGTGAAACAGGATTGGTGGTTCGAATTCCCCGAATCGACTGCGATAGAAATGCCGAGTGGCGCCTAGATTGGATTCTAGGTCCAGTATTACTACCCGGGCGCACGCTGCGCGATGAGACAGCGGACACTGGCGATGACGACTGGGTTTGAGCGCTACAGCAAGAAAACGAGGCATGCGGCATTTCTGGAAGAGATAGAGCAGGTAGTTCCTTGAGAAGGTGCACGTGGGCGTAGATAGTAAGACGAAGACTACTCACTCGGCAGTGGTGACGGCGGCCAACACCGCTCATACAGCGGCGCTACTGGATCCGTTGCACGGCGCTGCCGGTGAGCATGTAGACGCGATTGCGTTTGGCGATTTGTTCTGTCGAGCGCGATCACGGGCAGCTAACTGGTTCGACGCAGCTTGCTTTCGGGGGCACTGTCATGCGCTTCGAAAAGCAGCTCTCGTTCCTCTTCATCGCGAACTGATAGTTTCTCCAGCAGTCTCGCACAGCGGTTCCAGCGCAAAATCGCATCATCATTCCCGGGCAGACGTAGCCTCTCCGCCTCTTCAAAGTGGCGCATTGCGTCCTGGAACATGTCTGCCAGAATATGCTGCGGATGACCGAGGCGTCCGCGGGCCTTCGCGCGCCTTTCGTGCAGCAGGCCCATGTAGTAGTGGTGCTCATAGGCGTCACTAAGCCGCTGGAAGTAGCTTTCCGCTTCGCCAAAGCGCTCAGTGGCGTTCCCGCTGAACTGGTCGGTGATCGCCAGCCCAAGTGTGCGGAGAGCCATCTGATTCTCCGGGTCCACCGCAAGAATGTCATGACAGATGGACTCGGACTCTTCCGGTTCATTCAGGTAACGATATACCTGAGCCTTCGAGATTGCCTCGTCAATCCCGCTCGTCGAGATTCTTTTCAATGTGAGTTTCACGGTTCCTCCTTGCAGAGTTTGCGACCCTTTTTGACAACTCCACGACTCTTCTCACCAATTACCCATCAAACGAAGTTCCATACAAGATACGCGGCAACGACCGTCCCCAGGACAGCACCTCCGTAACACAGAGTGAAAATGACCTCATTCAAGTGCTTCATCTGCAGGCCGTCATAGAGGGTGTAACGAAAACGATGCGCCCAGTGAAACAGCGAAAGCGAACACAACAGGAACAAAAACATCCGCACAATCGGCATACTGGCTAAGTGAAACAAATGGTCATAACTCGGCACCCGCACCCATCCCAGGGGTATCGAGATATAGAACAGCAGAAGATATGCAGGAATGAACAACGCGGCGACTACGCCACCCGCGCTGAATAAAGTCCAATAGAAAGCCTCGTTTGATTCTCGCGCCATTTCCTCACCTCAGAACAAGCCAGGCGATCACACCTGATACCACTAACCACGCGGCAAAATTCGACGTGGCGATTAGCGCTGCCGGCAGCTTTCTCCCCCTTAACTTGATGGGAGGAATCGCCTGTGGCGCAACGTTAAACCATGTGATGGTGTGGAAAACCACAAAACAGAGACTGATGATGTTGATGCTCAATGCGACTGGAGTTCGCAACCAATGCTGGAAGTGCTCGTATGCGTCCGGTCCCTGACGCAACGCATTCAACTGGAAGAGCGTAACGACCACGAACACGGCTACGAAGACACTGCTTATTTCGCGCAGAACGAACTTCAAATACCCCTTCTGCTGAAGCCACCAATACGTGGACACACGCTCCCGGTACCATCGCGGATGGTAGAGCGTGTATTGCGGCGCGATCTTAGGTGCCTGTGTCTTCATGTCCCTTGCTCTCATGTTTCTGTCCCCAGGGAAGAACGAAAGACTTCAGCCAGTTCACCGAAGCCTCTAGTTTGTACTGCTGGACCGCTCCGGCAGGATCGACGTGTTTGGGACAGACCCGTGTACATTCACCAACAAAAGTGCAGCCCCAAATCCCCTCTGGGTGTTCAAGAATTGCCCCACGCCGGGCAGAGCCCTGGTCACGTGAGTCCTTGTTATACCGCTGCGCGAGAGCGATTGCAGCCGGTCCCACAAAATCTTTGTCCAGCCCCACCACCGGACACGCCGCGTAGCAAAGCGTGCAGTTGATGCACATGCTGAATTGCTTGTAGTCGTCCAACTGCTCAGGGGTCTGCAGAAACTCGCGCTCGGGTTGTGCGCCGTTCTCTCGGATCAGCCAGGGCTTTACCTTCTTCAGCTTCATCATGAAGTCGCTGATCTCGGTCACCAAGTCACGTATCACTGGAAAATATCGAAGCGGCTGAATCCTTACTCTGCTTCCGCCTCGGGCGTAGTCGGTAAGGAACGTCGCGCACGTAAGCTTCGGCTCACCGTTCACCATCATGCCGCAGCTGCCGCAGATGCCCATGCGGCATGACCAACGGTAGCTCAGTGAGCCGTCAAGCTTATCCTTGATGTAGTTCAGCGCATCCAGCACCACCCACTCTTTACGCACCGGCACTTCATAGGTCTCAATGTGCGGCTTTCGGTCTTTCTCCGGCGAGTAACGTTCTATCTCTAAAACAATCTTGTCCATCGCTCAACTCGCTCGCTTTAACGCAGTGTTTTGCGTTGGTTCCGGCGCCGGCTCCTGCAACTGTTCGCCATACACGCGCTTTCCCGGTGGCCAGCGCGTAATCTTCACCGGCAAGTACTCCACTCGCAACGTTCCGTCTGCGTTCCGGTAGACCAGCGAGTGGGCAAGAAAGTTCACGTCGTCGCGTTGCGGGAAATCCGTGCGCTGGTGCGCGCCTCGCGATTCCGTGCGATGCAACGCGCATTGCACAATTGTTTCCGCCACATCGAGCATCGAACTCAGTTCGAGCGCCGCCGTCAGTTCAGTGTTGAAAGAATGGCTGCGATCATCCAGTGTGATGCGCTGCTGGCGCTCCTGCAACTCACGCAACTTAACAGCCGCACCCTCCAGTCCAGAACCTTCGCGATAGATTCCGGCACTTTGCTCGACCGTTTTCTGCATCTCTTCGCGGATGGTGGAAACACGTTCCCGGCCTCCAGCTTTATTGTTCAGGAACACCTCCAGCCTCTTTCTCTCGTCGTTCGCCTGGGTGGTGGCGACTCTCTCACACGGCACCTTCTCTTCTAATGCAAACGCTGCTGCCGCCCTACCGGCACGGACCCCAAAGACTAGGCACTCCGGCAAGGAGTTCGAACCCAAGCGATTCGCGCCATTGATGCTCACGCACGCAACCTCACCCGCGGCGTACAAACCAGCAAGCGGCGTCGCACCGTTGATGTCAGTGCTCACGCCGCCCATCATGTAATGCATGACTGGGCGTACCGGAATTAGTTCCTTCACAGGATCAACATTCTCGTACTTCAGGCAAAGCTCGCGCACGAATGGCAGCTTGGCGTTTATCAACTTTTCACCAAGATGGCGAAGGTCGAGATGCACAATTGGTCCGTATGGCGTCTGAGTCGTCCGCCCCTTCTGGTCTTCCTTCACAAAAGCCTGAGAAAGACGGTCACGAGGCCCCAATTCCATGGAGCGCAGTACTGGCTTTGCCTGCGGCTTCCCGAGATCGTAGTCCTGCAGGTATCGATAGCCGTCCTTGTTCACCAGATACCCACCTTCAGAACGCGCCGCCTCGGTGATGAGTATGCCCGTGAACGGGAGCCCCGTCGGATGGTATTGGACAAACTCCATGTCCTTCAGTGGAGCACCCGCGCGATACGCCAAAGCCATTCCGTCTCCGTTGCAGATGTTGGCGTTCGTGGTAAACGGAAACACGCGGCCGCAGCCACCGGTACATAGAATCACGGCCTTCGCTGTGATTGCCTCGACCCTGCCGGACATTATCTCTATCGCGACTGCGCCCTGCAGTCGGCCGTCATCCACCAGTAGCTTTGTGGTGAACCACTCGTCGTATCGCGTAACGGGCTCGTATTTCAGCGATGTCTGGAACAGCGTATGCAGCATGTGGAAGCCGGTTTTGTCTGCCGCAAACCACGTGCGTTTCTTCTTCATGCCGCCGAAAGCGCGCACCGCGATGTGACCATCCGGTTCGCGGCTCCATGGGCAACCCCATCGCTCCAATCGCAACAGCTCCTCAGGAGCCTCGCATACAAATGCTTCCACCGCATCCTGATCACACAGCCAGTCGCCGCCGGAGATGGTGTCATACGCGTGCTCATCCAAGCTGTCATCCGGCTTGATTACACCTGCCGCGCCGCCCTCCGCAGACACTGTATGGCTGCGCATCGGATAGACCTTGGAGATGACTGCGATATCAAGTGTGGGGTTGAACTCTGCGGCAGCGATAGCCGCGCTCAACCCCGCAGCGCCGCCACCTATTAGGAGCACGTCGTGCGAGAAAGCCTCCATCGTCACACCACCAGCGGCTCGCGTGAGAAGCCGCATCAACTACCAAGGAGTACGAATGTTTAGAGTGGCCTTGCGGATACCGCGATGCCACACCGGTTGCACGAGAACGATCCCGTGACTCTAGCGTGTGTTTCTGTGCAAAAAACCCCAGCTCGAGCAGGCTGATCCAGCCAGAACCGCTCATCGAGCTGGTCTGGTTTCTACTCATTCCGCCGGAGCTTGCGCTCGCGGGAGTGCTCATTCCTGCCACCTGCACTTCGTGACCAATGTGGTCGTGCCGGCTGACCGTCTTTCCCGTGAGCTGATGGGTGGCGCCTGACTTGTCGGTCAATGTGTAGTTTCCATCAGACCCGCCAACGCACCCTGGATAGTGGTCTGATTGTTTGAGCTTGAACTGCTCTGGGCGCAAAGCGAGTCCTCACCTCTAGAGTGCACACCACAGCAGGGTAGTTGATCAATACTATAGGTGAGTGCCTTCTATACGGCGTGGCGCTTGCCACCCCCGGCCCCGACGGATTTATCGAGCACTTCACAGATAAGGCGCAGCATCGCGTCGGAAGTGAAGGGCTTCTGAAGGAAGACTGTGCATCTGGGAGAGAGCCGTTGTGGATGAGGGCATTGTTGGTGTGCCAGACTTATGATCACCTGCGTGTTTGGGGTTCGGAGCAGCTCGCGCAATGGCGGCTGATCTTCCACAAACAACAGGGTCTAATTACAACTTCCGAAGCCAGCTGGGGAGCCAGGGCGCCAAGGAGTAAGCGCCCGGCCCGGCGATGAGGAGTGCTACTGCAATCAGCAATTGCGTCAAGGCGTATTCAACGCCGTTGTTGGCGACGTTAAAGCCATGCGGCAGGTGTACCAAGAATATTGCTCCCAGCATGACAATCACAATGCACGCCGCGCCGAGCCGAAACAGCACCCCGGTCAAAATCGCGAGGCCGCCAGCGAACTGCGCCAGTCCCACCAGATAGCCGATCAAGGCTGGTGCGTGGATGAAGGCGGCGGTGCGCTCCGGGCCAGGACCGCCGAAGGCGCCGAAGAGAATGGCACTGCCGTGGTACAGAAAAACTAAGGCGCTCGCAATGCGGAGAAGGAAGAGGGCGACATTGAGTTGCTCTGGGCTGGGTGTGCTCATTGGAGAATCGGGGCGCATCTTCACTGGAATCTCCTTTTCGGGGGAAGCACTAATGACGAGTTCCGCGACGACTCCGTGTCCTTGCTCATGACTATCCCTTCGCCGAAACCAAGTATGACGGCGATCGAGGCTGTCGGGATGGCCAACGGACAGCGCTGCGTTCTTCGCCGATTGCAACCGTTGCGTCCAGGCTTGTCCGTCGCGCCTGCGAAGCATCCGGAAAAACTCACGTGCGATCGCGGCACTGGCAACAATCTCCGACTACGACGGCAGAGCCCTTCCAGATCACGTTCGAGCTTCTATCGGTTGCTGCAACAAAAGCCACGCCGTCTGTCGGTGCGAAGCCCGGTTAGTTCGCGGGGCTGCTGGCAACTGAGCGAAATGATCTCGCGCCATACTCAAGTGCCGATTCCATTGCCGAATGATACCGTCGCTGCACGAAGTCTTTGGCGCGGAGTTCGGGCCAGAGTTGTGCGGCGTTGCAACAACCTTCCTGATAACGGCGTTTCAAGTAGTCCGCATGCCAAGCAAGGCAACTCTGTAGGCGCCGAATCGAATCCAGGTACACGCGATCTTTTGCTGATATTGTTTCGCGGGGGTACCATTCTCGTCGTAGATTGCGGCAGGATTAATCGGCTGAGTGACACCAGCCTAATTGGGAGCGGTGGGAGCCAATTATGAGTTCATTCGAAGACGAAATGCGAGAGGTTAGTGAATGGTTTGCGAACCCGCGATTCAAGGGGATTATTCGTCTGTACTCACCTCGTCAAGTGGCTGAACAAAGAGGCACCATTGCCGCCGACTACGCAGTGGCGCGCGCAGCCGCTGAGGGCTTTTTTGCCCGGCTCAGAGAGCTGTTTCAGGCCGGCAAGTCGATCACGACCTTCGGTCCCTACTCACCCGGACAGGCCGTAACCATCAAACGACTTGGAATCGAAGGCATCTACCTGGGCGGTTGGGCGACTTCAGCCAAGGGAAACGTCACCGAAGATCCCGGCGCTGACCTCGCCAGCTACCCGCTCAGTCAGGTTCCAGACGAAGCTGCGTCGATCGTGCGCGCTTTGCTCACCGCCGACAAGAATCAGTTGTTTCTTCGTTCCCGCATGAAACCAGAACAGCGGGAAACCACCCCCGAAGTCGATTATCGGCCGTTCATTATCGCGGACGCCGATACCGGCCACGGAGGAGACGCTCACGTCAGGAATCTGATCCGCCGATTCGTGGAAGTCGGCGTGCCAGGGTACCACATCGAGGACCAGAAGCCGGGCGTAAAGAAGTGCGGCCATCAGGGCGGCAAGGTGCTCGTGTCGGAGAACGAACAGATCCAGCGCCTCAATGCTGCGCGATTCCAACTTGACATAATGAGGGTGCCCGGAATTATCGTGGCGCGCACCGACGCCGAAGCGGCGAACCTCCTGGAGGGATGTGCGGATGAGCGCGACCAGCCCTTCATCCTGGGCGTCACCAACCTGGGAGTGCCGAGCTACAAGGCCGTATTCCTCACTCTCCAGAGAAAGTTCTATGAAGCCGGAGTCGATGAGGTAAGGGGCCACATGATGTTCGCCATGTCGGACTCCGAATACGCCGCCGCCACTGCATGGCTTGAGACCACCGGACTGCTGCCGCTGATTGAGGAGCACGCCAGAGCGTACAAGCAGAGTTCAGATGGGCTTGTAGATAGCATGCTCGACAAGGTCATCCCGCGTTTTCTGGATGCATGGCAGGAAGCGGCAGGCCTCAAGACCTACCGACAGGCCGTTGCTGATGTCATTGCGTTCCGTGTCAGCCAAGGTGAGTCATTTGGCTTGGGGACTAATGAATGGCTTGCCCTCTCCAAGCGGGCGTCGTGGTATGCCGCCCGCGAAAAAGCGAGGTTGCTGGAAATCGACGTAACCTGGGACTGCGAGCTTGCCAAGACGCCTGAGGGTTACTACCAAGTCCAGGGAGGTCTGGATTATGCCATCGCCAAGTCTCTCGCTGTCGCGCCGTTTGCAGACATTTTGTGGATGGAAACCGCCACAGCGAATCTTGAGGAGGCTAAAGCGTTCGCGGACGCGATTCACGCTGAATTTTCCGACAAGATGCTCGCCTATAACTTGTCACCTTCGTTCAACTGGGACACCACCGGCATGAGCGACGAGGAGATGAAACGGTTTCCCGAAGAACTGGGCAAGCTAGGCTTCGTATTCAACTTCATTACCTATGGCGGACACCAGATCGATGGCCTCGCCGCCGAGGAATTCGCTACGGCGCTGCAGCAGGAAGGTATGTTGTCGCTGGCCCGTTTGCAGAGGAAGTTTAGGCTGCTCGGATCGCCTTACCAGACCCCGCAGACACTGGTCGGCGGTCCACGTCTGGATGCCGCGCTGATGGCCGCCTCCGGGCGCACCGCAACCACCAAGGCCATGGGCAAGGGGTCGACCCAGCACCAGCACCTGGTGCAGACCGAAGTTCCTCCCAGAGTCCTGGAAGATTGGCTGCAAATTTGGGCGGAGCATAACGGTTTGCCGCCCTTGTTCCGTGCGCAGTTGCGTCCAGTCGCGGCAGGTTCGGACTTTCTGGAACTCAACTTGTGGAACGATTCAAAGGACCGGGTAGGCAACGTCGTCTTCGCCGAAGTTCAGGATCGACATGGTCATAAAATCCTTTCGATACGTGATATGAACACCTTCGATCCTTCCCTGCGAAAGAAGCGGATGATGACTCTGGCACACCTCTTCCTGCTCCACCGCTACAAGGCGGGTTGGGTACATTACTTGAGTCCAACCGACGACAACCAGCACCAAGCCGAGAAAATGCAGAGGTTGGGGATCTTTAGCAACGTCGGTAATGAGGCCGGGCTCGTCATTGTCGCCAGCGTCAACGCAGGCCGTATCGGTGAGTTGCTCAACCCGGACCGGATTGCCTTGCGCAAATTGATCACCAAGGCAGGGTAGAAGATGGTTTCTCCTGGACTATCGCAGCTTGGCGTACTCCGCCTGGGCTTGGGCGCAGAGGCTTGCGGTCGTTAGGATCGAGGGGCTGGTCATCAGCCTCGCCCAGTTGGCGCGAAAGTATCCCGCGAATCTAAAACACAGTTGGCGAATCGGATTTGGCCTGCAAATAGCCTATAAGGTCAGTGGGGCCAATCAAGGCGTTGGAGGCGAAAGATGAAGTTCTGGGTGTATCGTCGCCTAACCAGACACAACAACTTGCACACCGCTGCCGAGACAGCAGCCGTTCACTATGGTTCGGTGGTCACGCTACTCTCCTCAGTCTTCGTTAGTCCTTCTCAGCAGGCTGCGGTACTGGCAACGCGACATTCACGGTGACCGCCGGGATCTCCACAATCTATCTCTCTTCCATTCTGAACCGGATAGCAGGTCGGATTTTCGCGCAGCAGCGTGTCCCGTCCTGGCGCGATCTCAGAGCAATAAGGACACGAGGTATCTCCCATGATCTGGTCTGTTCGGAAGTACTTCTCACATTGAGGACAATTGCGGCCCCACATGCCTTGTTGATCCGATTGCACGAAGGCAAGGACGGAGGGTTGCGGACAAATCGAAGTAGACCCGATCCCTCCAGCAGGCACTGTGGCCAACAGGTGTCTTCCGTCTATGCTTGCCAACGACCGGCCAGCCTGCCCCAATCGGCAGCGCCAAACTCTGAGGACATCTCCTCGGCCATCTGAGCAACAGCCGCCAGGTGTTCTTTAAGAAGGTGAACTCGCTGCGGTTGCAGAGGGTCAACATGCGCAATGGGTTCAGCTCACGGAACGCAACACCGTTCATATCGTAGTCCGGTGATGGCGCATTCCCGGCGCCTATCAGAGTTGTGAGGGAGTAACCGAGCAAATCATATTCCGCTTAGGCGAAGCATACAAGCCACGCAAATGCAGACAATCTTGACCAGTCATGTGATTTCCGGCGCAGTTCTTCTGGAGCCACCGGGTGCAGATGCTTCTCGGGGCAGAATGCTTTCAGGGTGCTTCAGTTGACGTAGCAGGATGGAAACGCAGAATTTACTCCACTTCAATTCTTTTAGAATCAGTTAATTAGCTTCCCCATAGCCCAAAGGTGTCCATGCATACAGACAGAGGTGAGAACTTGGATGGTTGGCTGCGCTTGCTCCATCTTCGTCAAACCGACTCGTACTCGGATGGGACAGCTCAGCGTGGGAACAAGTCGAGGATAAAGGAACGATAAGGGAACAATGACTTGAACTAACACCGCTTACAGGGCCTTTGGTAGCGACCAGGGCCTTGTAAATCAATCAGTTGCGTTTCTGAGAAGAGATGGCATAGCAGAGGTCAGCGGTTCGGGTCTGCGCGATCACAGCGGCGCGGGCATTGGGCCGAACCTGATCGCGAACCGCGATGATGCCCCATGCCGCGCTTTCGCTTCCTATGACGAGAACGGTCTTGCCTGCGGATTGCAAATTGGAGACTTGATCCTCGAAGCGGTCCGCCTCCGGAACACGCTCGCGGAACGACTGTGGACTGCCGATGTGCACAACTGAGCCGTTCACTTCCGCAACCGCGTCGCTCCCCGGCAGAGCCCGGAAGGCGCTTGCCGGTAACCGAATCGATGTTGTGGGTGGAGGCGTAGGTAACAACCGCTCGCGCCAGCGAGTGCTCGCGGCATTGTTCGACCGCAGCGGCGATGGCAAGGAGTTCTCGCTCACTCTGGGGTGGCTCGCCCGCACCCCGGGAATTACCCCCCGGTATTGACTCGTTTGGACCGATTCCCCTGCTCAGATTCTGGCGCCCTGGAGATTCGCCCCCAGGAGACTCGCCCGGCATACGCAAAGTGGTCATGCTTACCGGTGACAACGAGCGGACCGCAAACGCGATTGCACGCGAGGTAGCGATCAATGAGGTCCATGCAGCCCTGAAAAATGCCATAGCTGTGCGCTTCTGCGCCCTTTTGCTCAAGGCGAGTGAGGCCCTGCGGCAGGTAAACACCTGCCGCCGTCGACAAACGGGAATTCTCAAGTTGGTGCCTCATCTAAGTCGTCTTTGCCGCCGCCGATTTAATCATGTCAACTTTCACAGTGTTGCCATCGACCGTGCCGGTGACCGTGGCGCGCTGACCGGCATATTTGTCGATCGCGGCGGTGTCTCCTTGTAGTGTGTAGAGCTTGTCGCCGACAAGAAGCGCGTACTGCATGCCCTGCTTGACGCAAATCCGCGTGCATTCGGCGTCCGTCTTGCCTGCAATCATGTGCTTGGCTCCGCACATCGAGTCGGTGACCACTCCGGTTAATGTCTGTTTAACGGCAGTCTGCGCTTCAACCAAAAGGGTGAGAGCTACCACAGCGGCGAGTGCAAATGCGGTGAACATGCGGTTTCGTTTCATCATTGAGTTTCTCCTTTGTTTGGTTCCTAAGCTTCGAGTTCTTTTTTCTCAACAGCTAGCGTGCCGCGCTTCAATGCCCGTTCTTTCATCAGCACGAAAAACACGGGTACGAGAATCAACACGTGAATAGTGGACGTGATCATGCCACCCACGATGGGCGCCGCAATGGGCTTCATCACATCGGAGCCAACCCCAGTCTCCCAAAGAATCGGGACGAGACTGCCGAGTACAGCCGTGACCGTCATCAGCTTCGGCCGCAGGCGTTGTACCGCCCCCTCGATGGCGGCTGATTCGATGTCCTGATCGGTCAGCTTCTGTCCACGAGAAAGGCGCCGCTCCAGCGCCTCGTGCAGATACACGACCATCACCACGCCGGTTTCGACCGCGATGCCAAACAAGGCGATGTAGCCAACCCAGACGGCAACACTGAAGTTGTAACCCAGCAACCACTGCAGCAGCAGGCCGCCGCTGATGGCGTAAACCGTGGGGAAAATCAGCACAAGTGCTTCGGTAACGGAGCGGAAGACCATGTAGAGCAGCATGAAGATGACAAAGAAAACAACCGGCACGATGATCTTCAGCCGCGCACGTGCACGCAGCTCGAACTCGTGCTCGCCCGACCACTGATAGGTGTAGCCAGCGGGCAGCTTCAGCCTGTCATGCAGAAGCGAATTCGCAGCATTGACGAAACCGCCGTAATCCCGAGTGTCGAGGTCGATGTAGACGTAACCGGTGAGCGCGCCGTCTTCGTCGCGAATCATCGCCGGACCGTGCGAGAATGAAATTGTGGCTACTTGTTCGATCGGAATCTGCGCGCCAGTGGGCGTGGCGATGAGCACCCGCGCAAGCTGCTCGACGTTGTCGCGGAAATCTCGCTCATAGCGCACATTGATCGGGTACCGTTCACGTCCTTCGACGTTCTGTGCAATGTTTTGGCCACCGATGCCAGACTCGACAGCGCGTTGCACGTCTTCGACGGTGAGTCCGTAGCGAGCAGCCTCCGGACGGTTAACAGCGACGTTGATGTAGAAACCCTGGGAGACGCGCTCGGCAAAAACGGCACGGACATGTGGTTGTCCCGAAAGTAGCTTCTCGATGCGCGAGCCGACCTGTTGGATACCCTCGACGCTCGGTCCCTGGATTTTCATTCCGACTGGGGTCTTGATGCCGGTCAGTGACATGTCGAGGCGGTTCTCCACCGGCATGGTCCACGTGTTCGACAATCCGGGGAATTGCAGCTTCTGATCCATCTGCTGGATCAGCTTTTCGTAGGTCATCCCTGGCCGCCACTGTTCGCGGGGCTTGAGCATGACCGTGGTGTCGTACATATCGAGGGGCGCGTTATCGGTTGCGCTATCAGAGCGGCCGACGACACCGAAGACTGTTTCAACCTCGGGAAACAAGCGCAGAATGCGGTCTTGCTCCTGCAGTAGTTGGGTGCCTTGGGTAACTCCAATGCCGGGCAGCGCGGTCGGCATGTACAACGAAGAGCCTTCAAACAGTGGCGGCATGAACTGACTGCCAAGCCGCATTGACAATGGAAGCGTGACGGCAAGGAACGCAAGGTTCAGCAGGAGCGTGGTCTTGCGGTACTTCAAGCAAAGGCGCAGCACAGGCAGATACAGTGCCTGGGTGAAACGTGATACGGGGTTCGCAGCCTCCGGCCGCAGCTTCCCGCGGATCAGCAGGATCATCAGCACGGGGACGAGTGTGATCGCCAGCAGCGACGAAAAGCCAACGGCTAACGTCTTTGTCCAAGCGAGCGGCCGGAACATGCGTCCTTCCTGCGCCTCCAGCAGGAATACAGGAAGAAACGACACCACAATGATGAGCAGCGAAAAGAAAAGCGCAGGGCCGACCTGCTTGGCGGCGTCGATCAGAATGCGCCGTCGCTCGCGTTCGGGGATGGTGACCACGCCATCCGGTTCCACTGTGCCAAGGCGGGCCGGATCAGTGATCGGATGCTCCGATAGATGGCGATAACCGTTTTCGACCATCACAATCGCGGCGTCCACCAGCACGCCGATGGCAAGGGCCAGCCCGCCCAAGGACATGATGTTCGTGGTGATATGCAGGTAGTACAAAGGCACGAACGTGACTATCACTGCAATTGGCACCGTGAGGATGGGGATCAACGCCGAGCGGAAGTGAAATAGAAAGACGATGATCACCAGGCTGACGATGACCGCTTCTTCGAGCAGGTCGCGTTGAAGCGTGCGGATGGATTCGTGAATCAGCCCGGCGCGGTCGTAGGCGCTGATGATTTCAACGCCCGGCGGCAACGAGCCTTTGACCTGCTTAATCTTCTGCTTGATCCCGTTGATCACGTTCAGGGCGTTCATGCCGTAGCGCATCACGACGATGCCGCCCACGGTTTCGCCTTCCCCTTGCCACTCGGCCACACCCTCGCGAATGTCGGGACCAAACGTCACAGATCCCAGATCGCTGATCAGGACGGGAGTGCCGTTCTTCGTGGCAACTGGAACGTTCTGCAGATCGGAGACTGACTGAAGGTAGCCCAGGCCGCGGACCATGTACCGCGCGCCGCCCATCTCCAACACGCGCCCGCCGACCTCATTGGTGCTTTGCCGGACGCGATCAATCACGGTGGAGAGCGGGATGTTGTATGCGAGCAGTTTGTTGGGGTCGAGCTGCACTTGATACTGGCGTACAAACCCGCCGATGCTGGCCACCTCGGCGACACCCGGCACGGTTTCAAGCTGGTAACGTAGCTGCCAGTCCTGAATGCTGCGCAGCTCGGCGAGGCTGTGCCGGTGCGAGCGGTCCACGAGGACGTATTCGTACACCCAGCCAGCGCCGGTTGCGTCCGGGCCGATCATCGGGTTCACGCCGGTCGGAAGCCGGCCGGCGATCTGCTGCATGTACTCAAGCACGCGCGAACGCGCCCAGTACATATCCGTGCCATCCTCAAAGACGACGTACACGTACGAGTCGCCGAACATTGTCTGTGCGCGCACGGCCTTCACTCGCGGCGCAGCAATGAGCGAAGTGACGATGGGATACGTCACCTGATCTTCGATCACGTTTGGCGGTCGGCCTTCCCAAGCGGTGTGAACGATCACCTGAACATCAGAGATGTCGGGCAGTGCATCGAGCGGCACATGCTGGATGGACCAGATGCCCGCCAGGAAGAGCAGTACGACGCCAGTGAACACCAAAAAGCGATTGCGCGCGCACCATTCAATAGTCCGGGAGACCATGGCTACATGCCTCCTTCGGCGTTGACGGTGAACTGTTTGCTCGCGATCTTGTTGCCGTTCTGTTGGGCGGTGAGCGTAACCTGCCATGTGCCGCCGGAATCAAGTGTGCCCTTGCCTTCGTAAACGCCAGCGCCCTTGTCCGTCAGGTCAACGCTGGTGCGCATGGCCGCCATGCCCATTGAAGGCATTGCCGCCATGAAGAACGTGACGTTCACTTGCGCACCGGTGATGGGCTTGCCATCCGCAGTCGTGAGCTTCACCCGGAACAGGTTGCTTCCCTTGTGCGGCGGCGAAGGCTCGGTAGTCAGCTCAATGGTTGCCTGTGTCGAACCGGCGGGCGCGCTCATCGCGGCCGCGCCACCCGCGCCGGGTGGCGGGGGCATGTAGGCGCCGGCAGCGGCTTGAAGCTGGCTCTCCGAATCGAGCAGGAAGTTCGCCGATGTGACCACAGTGGTTCCGTCTCCCAAGCCCTTGCTCACGATGAAATCATCTCCCACGCGCGAGCCGAGCTCGACTTCTTGCGGCTGCAGCACGCCCTGGCCCTGATCGACAAACACCAGATTGCGCGTGCCCGAGTGAAAAACAGCGCTCGCCGGGACGACCAACTGACGCCCCATCGGCTCTTCTAGTCGGACATTTACGTACATTCCCGGCTTCAGTTTCAGGTCGGGATTAGAGAACACGAGTCGGACGCGCGCCGTGCGCGTGTTCATGTCAACCTGCGGATAAACGAAATCAACGCGTCCGCGGAATGATCGGCCGGGATACGCGTCCACAGTAACCGTCGCCGGATCGCTGCGTTTGATTTTTCCGAGGTCAGATTGAAAAAACTGTGCAATGACCCAGATGGTTGAGAGGTCTGCCACTGTGTAAAGCTTCGTCTCCGGTTGCACATACATGTTCGGCAGGGCATTGCGTTCGGTGATATAGCCAGAAACCGGCGATACGATGGCAATGTCGTGTTCGACCTTGCCTGTATTGTTCAGACGGGCGATTTCCGCCGACGGCACCTGCCACTGGCGCAGGCGTTCGGCGGTTGCCTCTAGCAGCCAGTTCGCTTCGCTTGCCGCAGCCGAGGAGCCTTTTGCCAGCGCATCGCGGTTCTGCAGTGCTAACACGTATTCCTGTTCCGTGCTGGAGACGTCAGGGCTGTAGATGGTGAACAGCGGCTGGCCCATCCGCAGATACTGATACGCCGCATTCGCGTACACCTTCTGAATCCAACCTGGGAAGCGAAGCTGCACATACGCCAGCTTCGCTTCGTCAACTTCGACCGTACCGGTCACGCGGATCTCATCATGAATCTGCTTAACTTCGGCGTGGCCGGTCGTCACGCCAATCATCTGCATCCGCTGCGGAGTGAGTTGAACAGGGACGAGCGGTGCCGGTTCGGGTTGCGCTGCCGAGTCATTGTCAGCGGCTGCCGTTGCAGCTTGGGATTGCGGCGCGCTGGTCGGATTCTGTGATGTATGCGAACGCCACCACGAAGAGGCGAGCGCGGCAGCCAAAGCGACATTGCCGACGACCGCGAAGACGAGCCAGGTGCGATAGTTGCGTGACGTCATCGTCCTACCTCCTTGGCGGCGGACTGCATTTCCCGCGGGATCGGCGCGCCGATAGCTAATTCGAGTTCGGCCAGGCGTGCTTCGAAACCGCTCGCCGCACGCACGTAAGACGTCTCAACATCTACCGTTGCGTTCTGGCTGTCGAGCAGGTTGAGAAAGTCGGTGCGGTTGTTCTCGTAGGCCACGACGGTAGAGCGCAATGTGGCCTGGGTCTGTGGCCGCAAGGTGTTCCCATATAGATCAAGCAGCTCGCGGGCTGCCTGCGCGCGCACCAGCGCCTCCTGGATTTGCTGGAAGACCACCGACTTCTGCAGGTCGTATTCGGCTTGCGCGGTGTCGAGCTTCGCCTTCGCTTCGTCGATCTCGGACTCATGACGGCGCCGGTTCAGCCACGGGAGATTCACCGAGAATTCCGCCATGTACGTGTTCCGGACCGGCGAGGTTCCTGGCATCAGCATGTACCCGGCGCTGACAGAGTAGTCCGGCGTGTAAGCTTTCCGAGCCAGCTTCAGTACTGACTCGCCCTGCTCAATGACCACCATCGCGCCACTGAGCTCTGGACGGTGGGCGACAGCGAGATTTTTGAGTTCGGCGACAGAGGGCAACACCGCCAGAGGCTTGTACTCGCCAGCGACTTCAATCGGCGCCGCCGGATCGCGACCAATCAAAGTGTTCAGCGTCGCGCGCGCCAGTTGCCCTGTCTGGCGCAACATGATCAAGTGATCCGCCAGACGAGTCAGCGCGATTTGTGCTTTCAAAACGTCTTGCTGGGGGACATTTCCAACGGTGTACTTGATGCGCGCGGCTTGTAGCCCTTGGCGCGCAATAGTAATCTGCTCGTCGTGAATGCGCAACTCATCCCGGTTTAATAAGAGGTCGTAGTAGGCTTTGCGTGCCTTCGTCAGCACTTCGAGCCTCTTCGCGTCCAGCATTGCCTTGGCGACAGAGACCTCCTGTTCGACTACTGACGAGCGCAGACCACGCTTACCTGGCCCAGATAATGCCTGCGTGAACATGAACATGTTCTGCGCTTGGTTCAGGTCCCAGGGCTGGCGTAGCGGCACGCCCCAGCCGCGATACATGAACATCGGATCATCCAGCGCCCCGGCTGCAGGCACGCGGGCCTGTGCAATCGATAATTGCCGTACGGCCAGTCGAATCTCCGGGTTCGCCTGGAGAGTTTGCTGCTCCAATTGAGAGAGCGTCAGAGGCGGTGCGGACTGGTTCGTCTGGTGGTGCTGAGCGGGCACAAGCACAGCGTCAGTCCCAGCGAACGGGTCGTCCTGCGCCCGGCTCGCGACCACGGCCACAAAAACAAACGCAAATACACAAACGGCTCTCAGTTTGTGTCCCCAATATCCTGTGTTTTTTGCTTGTGGGCTACGACGCATGTCTAACCTCTTTCTTATTTACTCGGCGGGAGCGTAGTAACGGGTTTTCGCGTACACCCGTAGCCGCGACCGCGACACACCATTCGGTGGAATCAGCTTCACCTTGATCTTGTGCCACTTGTTGTCGTGCTTCGGGTTTGTCGGGTGGTATCCCAAAACATATTGGCTACGTAACTCCAAGCCAATCTTTGCGGCTATATCCGGCAATTCGCTGGCGTGATTGACAGTGAAAGCACGTCCGCCAGTCGCTTCTGCAATCTCGGCCAGCAGCAGTGGGCCAAGCCGTTCTGCCGGAGTCCGTGGGTTGTCGTGAATCCCAATGGCATAAACCTGGGTGTCGGCTTCCTGCGCAAACTCTTTAAGCTCACGTTGGGAGTACCGGCTGTGGTTGTCCCCGCCATCAGAGATAACCAGCAGCGCTCTCTTTTCGTACCTTCCTTGCTTGGCTTTGTTCAGCGCCAAAAAGATCGTATCCACCAGTGCCGTTTGCCCTTTAGGCTCAGTAAACAGCAGCTTGTTCTGAATGTCTTCGATCGAGCGGGTGAAATCTGAAATCAACTGGGGCCTATCGGCAACGGCTACCAGGAAGAACTCGTCTTCGGCATTGGCAGTGTTGAAGAACTGCGCGAGCGCCTCCCGCGCCTTGTCGAACTTGTCTGCCATGCTGCCACTCGCGTCTAGCACTATCCCTAACGAGATGGGCGTGTCCTCACTCAAGAAATACCGGATCTCTTGTCGCACCGGACCTTCATAAACGGCGAAGTGCTCCTTCTCCAGTCCAGTGACAACCCGGTCTTTCGAATCCGTGACGGTCACTGGGACAAGAACGACATCGACATTTCTTCGTATCGTCTGGCTGTGCGTCGTGAACGGAAACTTCGGAGCTTCACGCGCGGGCAAATCACGAATCGCCGGCGTTACGGGCAGCTCCTCTTTGCCCATTTCCTGAGTCCAACTCGCAACCACGGCGAGGAGAATAAACGCAAATACACGAACGGCTTTCATCGTTCCTCCGCGTGAAGAAAGGTGGAAACGGCGCACACACGTGTGCGCATCATCGGAGCAGATGAAAGCCGACTAGATTCTCAGGACGGTGATTGCGGAAGGAGGCGATTTGGGAGGGGATGGCGCAACCAAAGAGACCGCACCATGTTCAGCGGATGCAGCTTCCGTAAATGTGCTTACCGCAACGGCAACCATTACTGTTGGGAGTACCACGCGAGCGGTATTCAGAATTGCATCATTGCTGGCACGGACGGTGGTGTTACAACAGGAATGCGAGCTGGGCATCGACCCGCGGCCGCACATGTCCGCCATGTGCTTGCAGCATTCTCGTTCCTCGGAGCTGAACTGGCCATCGGAGACAAGACAGGCCATCGTGGGCACCCCCAACATGAGGAGCGTGACGAGAATCGCGGCCATTTTGCGCACGATAGACACGAAGCCGGACCTAAACCATCAAAATGATCACCGACACTACCACGCTGACTTTGATGCAAGCAAACAGCACAGGTTGTATAAAACTGCAGGGAACTCGACCGACAACACGAACAATAAGTCCTAAAACCGTATTTCTTGATCGGTGGGAGTCACTTGAAAAAGTTGTTCCGGTCCGCGTCTAATCTGCGCTCCAAGTGCGCTCTGTTTGTATGTTTAGCGTGGTTTTTCATGGCCTTTGGTGTCATCCGTGGCCCTGCATGTTGTTGAAACTACGTTTTGTTGTTGATTCGATTCCTACCGCGCTCACCATCTTTATCTTCCCCAGAATCAAATACATCTGATTGCTCTTGACCCTCCTCCTTCCCGGCACTTAGGAGTTTTGGTTGCGCGGGGGTTGCGGGTGCACTTGTGCAGGCTCGGAGTCGAGTCCATCCACCCACGACACGTTAGCTCCTGGAATCAGGTGGCCGTACACGTCTGCCGTAACCTGGATTGAGCTGTGTCCCATCTGCTCTTTCATGTACGCCAGACTCCCGGTCAACGCGGGCAGGAAGTGATAGTGGTACAGATTATCTGGATCGAGCACGGTTCCAACTCTTGAGGGGAATACCAATCCACGCCCGCGTGTGGCGAGCGACCCAACCGTAGCGACCCATCTCCCCGCAGATTTTGGTTTCAATCCACGCCCGCGTGTGGCGAGCGACGAGGGGAGCGCTCGTAAAACTCGCGAGGAGCCAGTTTCGATCCACGCCTGCGTGTGGCGAGCGACAAGCACCAAAGCGGCTAAAAAGGCGTGAACCGAAGTTTCAATCCACGCCCGCGTGTGGCGAGCGACCCCCCACTGGAGCAAACATGCAGCACGAACAAAAGTTTCAATCCACGCCCGCGTGTGGCGAGCGACCCGTTACCGATTCGCGGGTGCAGGATGTCAAGCGGCGTTTCAATCCACGCCCGCGTGTGGCGAGCGACGCACACACGGGGCATTGTAGAGCCTGCCGATGCGTTTCAATCCACGCCCGCGTGTGGCGAGCGACGATGGCGAACGCTATCGGCACGCCGGTATGGAAGTTTCAATCCACGCCCGCGTGTGGCGAGCGACCACTTCAGCATCAGCCTTCATCTTGATACCTTCCAAGTTTCAATCCACGCCCGCGTGTGGCGAGCGACTACCAGAGCACCAAGTACACACATCCACTTTGGTAGTTTCAATCCACGCCCGCGTGTGGCGAGCGACAACACAGTTGCTTGAGCAGCCGCGGATGATGGGTTAAGTTTCAATCCACGCCCGCGTGTGGCGAGCGACTTGAGACACTTGCAACGTAGCAAAACACGTTAGCGGGTTTCAATCCACGCCCGCGTGTGGCGAGCGACGATCTTGGCGGATGGTTTTACAAATCGCAGAAGGTTTCAATCCACGCCCGCGTGTGGCGAGCGACCACCACCCACTGCCCTTTGCCATTCCAGCCTTTGCGTTTCAATCCACGCCCGCGTGTGGCGAGCGACTCTCCTTCGTCAACACCATCATCTTCATGACGTCGTTTCAATCCAAGCCCGCGTGTGGCGAGCGACCTGATATGTAGTGGACGTTCCATTGACGTATTTGTTTCAATCCACGCCCGCGTGTGGCGAGCGACGCTGCACTAAAGGCAACTATCCAGACGCTCTCGCAGTTTCAATCCACGCCCGCGTGTGGCGAGCGACTGTACTTCGCGCATCTTAGCCTCGTGAGTTCCATAGTTTCAATCCACGCCCGCGTGTGGCGAGCGACCGGCTTGCGATGGATCGCAGTGCAGGATAGCGGGGTTTCAATCCACGCCCGCGTGTGGCGAGCGACAGGAAAATCGGCGTTTAGCCAGAGCGGAGCCCACCCTGTTTCAATCCACGCCCGCGTGTGGCGAGCGACAGTAGAGCTGAACTCGATCAAGCGGGAAATCAGTGTTTCAATCCACGCCCGCGTGTGGCGAGCGACTTTGAGTTTGACCGTTCGTTTCGCTGCTTTCGCCTGTTTCAATCCACGCCCGCGTGTGGCGAGCGACCCAGGACGGGGGACGGATGCGCCAATGTTGGCGATGTTTCAATCCACGCCCGCGTGTGGCGAGCGACGATCACCTCAAGGTCGAGTGCGGTTAGACCGGTGTTTCAATCCACGCCCGCGTGTGGCGAGCGACGTCTTCACTGATTGCCTTACCGGCGCGGTACATGTTTCAATCCACGCCCGCGTGTGGCGAGCGACCCGATTCTTTCGCGAGTTCTCGCGAGGATCCATCGTTTCAATCCACGCCCGCGTGTGGCGAGCGACGTTTGACCGGCTAGCTTATGTGTCGAGTCTGTGAGGTTTCAATCCACGCCCGCGTGTGGCGAGCGACTCAGCATTCATCTTATGTAATTTCATTTGCTCTCCATGTTTCAATCCACGCCCGCGTGTGGCGAGCGACTGGAGAGGCCCCGATCAGGAGGGGAGAGAATCGTGTTTCAATCCACGCCCGCGTGTGGCGAGCGACGAGCTTTTTCATTTACATGACTCCTTGAGCAAAGAGTTTCAATCCACGCCCGCGTGTGGCGAGCGACGCCTCTTCGGCTACGCTGTCACTGTCCTGTGGGCAGTTTCAATCCACGCCCGCGTGTGGCGAGCGACTGCAGCTCGGTGGCGGCGTTGGAAATGGATTCGATGTTTCAATCCACGCCCGCGTGTGGCGAGCGACCTCGATGGAAACCCGTCCGGAACGCATCTTGGGAGTTTCAATCCACGCCCGCGTGTGGCGAGCGACGCCAATTGCGGCCAGCAGCTTGTTTACAGCCTCTGTGTTTCAATCCACGCCCGCGTGTGGCGAGCGACCAAAATGGTTCTGCTTGTACTCCAGCGCAATGCAGTTTCAATCCACGCCCGCGTGTGGCGAGCGACAATCGGTCTGGGAAGCAACTTGACGAGGGTAATGTTTCAATCCACGCCCGCGTGTGGCGAGCGACGATGGTAAGGGAGCGGTCGTTCTATGCGAGACGGAGTTTCAATCCACGCCCGCGTGTGGCGAGCGACGGCGACGTAGAACTCGCAGGCGTCAAGGGTGCCTTGTTTCAATCCACGCCCGCGTGTGGCGAGCGACGGCCAGTCCATTGTCCAAGTAGTGGCCGCTCGAACGTTTCAATCCACGCCCGCGTGTGGCGAGCGACAGAGATGCACACCAGCACAGTAACAGATTGGAGAGTTTCAATCCACGCCCGCGTGTGGCGAGCGACATCTGCTTGGCCGCGCCAATGGCTTCACGCCAGTTGTTTCAATCCACGCCCGCGTGTGGCGAGCGACGCCGGGTGGGGCGGGATATGCCAACTTTTCATGGTTTCAATCCACGCCCGCGTGTGGCGAGCGACCCCAATGGAGCAAACATGCAGCACGAAGCAAAGTTTCAATCCACGCCCGCGTGTGGCGAGCGACAACCGCCAAGTCGAGGGTCAAGCCCTTGACCCTAGTTTCAATCCACGCCCGCGTGTGGCGAGCGACCCGATCAAAGCGCCAAAGCGGCTGAAGAGGCGTGTTTCAATCCACGCCCGCGTGTGGCGAGCGACGTCGGAGGTGCTACGCACACCAACGCGAGAGGACACGTTTCAATCCACGCCCGCGTGTGGCGAGCGACAAGTGCCATATAGAGAGAGAGAGAGAAGAGAGAGTTTCAATCCACGCCCGCGTGTGGCGAGCGACTGGGTTCCGCTTAACGCTGATGATCCGTTCAAGAAGGTTTCAATCCACGCCCGCGTGTGGCGAGCGACGGTATTTCTCTTTTGGCGTCATTTGCTCACCATGTTTCAATCCACGCCCGCGTGTGGCGAGCGACACCGGTCACCCTGATAAACCGGATTTTGTAAAGGGTTTCAATCCACGCCCGCGTGTGGCGAGCGACGACGAGTGGGATTAGTGAGAGGGAAACTTTATGGCGTTTCAATCCACGCCCGCGTGTGGCGAGCGACTACACCCGCGCATTGCCGGACACGATGGAAGTTGTTTCAATCCACGCCCGCGTGTGGCGAGCGACATGGGCTTTAAGGCGCTCTCCGGCCTGAAGTGGGTTTCAATCCACGCCCGCGTGTGGCGAGCGACATCGTGGCCGCCTGCGTCTGGTTCATCGCTTCAAGGTTTCAATCCACGCCCGCGTGTGGCGAGCGACTGTATCGCTACAAGTGTAATGGAATTCCTCGCTTATCGGGCACTCTGCGCGAACCAAAGGGAAATTGTTCCGCGGAGCTACGCGAGTTGAACAGCGAAGAATGTAAGCTGGTTTGATTTCAGAACGTTGGGAGCTGCGCGAACCTCCCAGGAGTTTCACGAGTGCTTGGGGTTCGCGCTAGACGATCAAGGGACCTTGAGGATCGTAGGAGGGCTTGGCGCCAACGTGTTCGACGTGATTATGCCAGTTTGCACCCAGGAAGTAAAAGCGCAAACTATCTTCCTCTGGGTTGATTTCGTGTTCCAATGCTGCGCGGAAAGTGGTCCACTTTGCCGGATCAACCAGACACTCAAATACGGAGAACTGCACGCGCTGGCCGTGGTTCTGGCATAAGCGTGCCACCCGGCGCAGCCGCCGTTTGCCAAACTCACTCTCGGTGTGCACATCATAGGTAACCAGCACCATCATGGCTATCTCCAGAAATACGGCGGATAGGCGTCAAGGTCTCCCCTTACGTGCCGTGCGAGCAGCAGCGCCTGCACGTAGGGTAGCAACCCAAATGGAATCTTCTCGTCAATGAAGGGGTGGACGATCTCTTCCTGCTTGCGCTTCTGCCACGAGACCAGAACTTCCTTGCGGGTGGCATCGTCCATCTGCACCGCACCGCTCTCGCTCTTCTTGAATCTCTCGGGAGTGACCTGCCTGCGGTTGATCAAAGACAGCGCCAAGCGATCCGCAAGTATGGGACGCAACTCCTCCATCAGATCGAGCGCGAGGCTGGGACGCCCGGGGCGATCCACGTGCAGGTATCCAACGCACGGATCAAGCCCCACGGTTTCGAGAGCAGCGGCGACGTCATGCGATAAAAGCGTGTACAGGAACGACAGCAGTGCATTCATGTTATCCAGCGGCGGACGGCGGCTGCGCTCATGGAAGTAGAAGTCTTCTTTCGAGGCAAGGATCAACTCATCGAACGACCCGAAATAATTCCGCGCCGCGTCGCCTTCCATGCCGCGAATTGACTCAACTTCGGTGGTGCGCTCAATGGCCGGTAGAAGTCGGACAAGTTCGCTCGCAGCGGACGAAAGCTTTCCGGCGCAGGCGCAATCGTTTTGCTCGCGTGCGCCGCGAAGCAACACTGTGCGGCAGTTCGTTACCTTGGCCAGCACAATGCAGCGTGCGATGTTAGCAGCATATTTCGGATCATCCGCCAAACGATACTGTTGACGGCGGAGCAGAACGTTGCCGCGCACCGCTCCGGTTACCCGCGCCAGAAAACGACCATTCTCGGAGAGAAACGAGAGGGCCACGTCGCGCTCGGCGCACAGGCCCATCAGTGGAGGAGAGCAGGATACCTGGCCGAAGCAGACGACTCCAGACAGAGTATGGATCGGTACGCGCAGCCGGTTCTCCTGCTCCACGCGCACCAGCACACATTCCCCATCGCGCGCCAGGTAAGAGCCCTGCGTGGTTACAAACAGCGTGTTCAGCAGTGGGCGCAATTCAGCCTTCCTTTAGGACCTGCGCGACGCTCCGCGCAACGTAAGCCAGCGCGCCGCACTTGCGGCCGCTCATCCGGGGCATACAAACCTCCCGCAGAGAACAGTTCGTGCAATGTGGCGCCTCGAACGGAGGAGGCGTCACTCCGGCTTGCTGGAGCTGGTGAAGACGTTCCGCAAGATGTTCGGTATCGGCACGAAGGTCGGCTCCGAATTGGAGATCGATGCGGCGGCGCGGCTGACCGTAAAACAACGCGCCTTCTGAAACAATGCAATTCAACATTTCTTCCAGACACAGAGCCTGTGCACAGAGCTGAACTTCGTCCCAGTGGCCTGGCTTCGGGCGACCATGCTTGTACTCGACCGGATAAGGAACGGCACCTCCGCCGGATGAAGGCCGGAACTCGACCACATCCGCAGCGCCGATCAATCCAAGCCGGAGCGAGCGGAGACGAAGCCCGCGGCAGATGCGTATGCCGCCGCGAGTCTCATCGGCTCCCTCGTGGGCGCGCTCGTGCAACTGGCGGCCCTCTGCGGTGAGCCGGTTCTCCGACCACTGTTGTTCGAGATGAATCAGCCCCCACTGCCGCTCGCAGAACGCAAGATGTTGCAGTGCCGAGAGTGGCAGCAGGTCATCTTCGGAATATGGCATACTGGCGACGAATCCTGTGCTATCTAAAAGCCAGCTCGCCGCACAGCAGATTCGACAAGGTCACGAGGCAACGACTGACCGTCTACATGCAAGGAAGCAAACGTTCTACCGTCGCCTTACGAAGCTTGTCATCGAGCCTTCTTCCGTATGAGGCCTCCGCTATATCTCGTGGAGCGGGCGCGCCGGTAAAATGGAGATCTTTCGAGTAGTTTTGAGCCCAAGCGTTTGCTTCGTGCCATTGCAGGATGCGCTCCAGGAACTCCGAGCCTTTCAGTTCCCGGTAGAAAGTAATGCCCATACGCCCAGGGGTGGCCGAGTCCACCCCCATAACCACCACGTCCTCAGTACGTCCAAGTTCTGCGCGATACCCTGCAATGAGTTTCCCGAGCCGCCGTGCCAGGAGCTGGCCAGCGTCCCCGGTATATGGCGATTCGGGAAGAGTTTCGCTTGGCACGCCGAGGAAGAGCTGCTCCGTATTTTTCACTGGATCGGGGATTGGGTGGCCAGCGACAGCCCAGGATACAAACACCTGCTCGCCACTCTTCGCATATTCGTCTTGCCGGGAAATCAGCCAGCGAAGCGCGTTATGAGCTTTCTGCGTGACATCGAAGCCCACTCCGCACGCCTCCGCCCCAGTCGTGAATTTCCCCCTGAAGGTGTAGTTCCTGTTGTCATTTGACGAGATCAACTTTGCACCGTCAGCACCGTGCCGCAGACGCTTGGGGTGACTACATGCCAATTGAGACATGGTGCCCGTCACCATACACAATCCAGCACTGGGGTTTTCTCGATCAAAGTCAGTGGACCGACTCGCGGCACAAAGTTACTCTCATACCATTCGAGGCCTTTGGCTCGGACCAGGACAGAGCGGGTTGCGAGCCCGGCAATGAAGGGGATTCCAAGATAGATGAAGACCGCTCTTTGCAATCTCCGCAATAGAGACATTGACGATTGCGCTGTGAAGTCCGAGCTTGGCAGGAAGAACCGTTACGAATATCCAGGCATAGACCGAATAGAAGAAGACTTGGAATAGAGAGTTAAAGGCCACCAAGCCCGCGGCATACTGTGTATCGCCCTTAGCCAATTCATTCCACACAATGACCATGGCGATGCAGCCGGCCAAGCCGATCATGATCAGCCCTGCCATGTATTCCGGGTATCCCCGGAGAACACAGGATGCAAAGTGCCACCATTGTGATGAGCATCAGTGAACAGATCCACCACAATGTTTCAAAACAGTGCCACATACTGACCTCCTACTGACAAGACGAACGCGGCTGAAGGGATACATCGAAGCGTGTATCCATCAGTGCCTGCGGTTCGTCCTATTTAGTGAAGGAGATCATTATGCAGACTACTGAAACTGAATACGAGAGCATTCGAATCAAGAAGGCCAGCCTGACTTGCTCGCTCTGTGAGGGCTACGCAGCCAAGCAGTCGGTCAAGCCGGTTGTGGTGATGTCGTGCGAAGGCGGCTGCCTCCGCGGAGAGGTCGCACGCCAAGCTGCAAACATCTTGTGTTTTGAGCTGGCTCCCGAGAAGACTGCGCGCCTATGCCTAGGAGGGGCATTCACAAAGGATACCGGGCAGCGTGCGCTGGTGCGGAATACCTCGAAATTGGTAGCAGTCGAAGGATGCGCCATTGAGTGTGCGTCGCGGATGATGAAGGGCGTAGTGCCGGACATCGAACCGCAAGTGGCAATTGCCGACAAACTGTGCGCTTTCGAAACGCGGTTGTTTGGTATCGACGAAATGCCGGAGGAGCAAATCCGTCAGCATGCTCGAGAGGTAGCCGCGAAGATCGCGCTGACACTCTGAGCTATTTAGGTTGGACCTTTGGATCACACACCAGCACGCCGCGTTCATCCTTACCGAGGGCGCAAGCCTCCTGCAACATGGCCTGGAGCCTGCGGCGTGCCCGGTGCAATCGCATTTTGACCGTCGTCAATGGCAGGCCAAAAAGATCGGCGATCTCGTTCGCGGTCAAACCGTCAACGTCGTGCAGTAGCAGGACGGTCTTGTAAGCATCGGAGAGCCTGGTGATGTGGGCTTGCACACACTCACTCATTTCGTTTTGCTGGATGACGCTCAGAGCGGACGGTGTGCTTTTGTCTTCGATACCCAGTTCTTCCGAGCGCTGTTCATCTTGTCTGCCCAGCATTCGCACACGCTGGCGCAGCCTGTCTAGTGCGACGTGAGTGGCGATCTGATAAAGCCAGCCCAGAAGCACACTTTCGTCTCTCAACGTGGCGCGCTGGCGGAAAGCACGGATGAACGTCTCCTGGGTGAGGTCTTCCGCCTCGGAACGGTCACGGACCATGCGGCGGATGTACCGTGTGATCGCAGGTCGATGCTGCTCAGGTTCGCCGTTCGGCAGTGGGGACGAGGACGCCATACTCGACAACCTATACCAATACCTGATTGGAGTCCGTGATCAAGCCATTCCTCCAAAGCACTTCGCTGGGGTATCCATACTCATTTGCCATCCCCTGAAAGTAGCAGGTACATCACAGTTGCCGATGCAGGACACACGCATCGGAACTCAACTGAGTTCTGGATCTCGTTCGGCACGGATTTGCGGTCGATTACTGCAAATCCAAATCGCGAGAAGTAGCTGGCGGCGATTGTGGTTAGCAGGTAGACGGCTTCCAAACTCCGGCTTTCAGCCCATGCCATCCGGTCGAACAGGAGTGATCTTGCAAGTCCGGTACTGCGGCTGACCGAGTCGACGACAACGGAGCGAAGTAACCCCATACGACCATAAATTTCAATCCCCGCCGCGCCTGCGATTACTCCGTTGTGTTCGACGACGGCATATCCCTCGCCGAATCCTTCCGGCACTCCTTGTACCGGTAGTAGAGCTGCCGTAAGCAGGTTGAGAACGGCAGCCAGATCGCTTGGCCGCGCCGACCTCAACACGGTTGCGTTGCCTGCCGCAACCTTCCCCGAGCCTTCTGCAGGCTCCGAGTGTACTGTGCTCATAAGTCGCCCCTTCCTCAGATATTGCCGCCGCTAGGATCGTGGTTCCAGAACCTTGGACTCAAACCAATGCGTCTGGAGCTAGTATTCGGCAGCAAGTACCGGAGACAGCGGTCTGCTTCCGGTTGGCGTTCTCACGCTCTGCCCTAACTTTAATCAGTTCGCCCACGATGCTGACCGCTAACTCCTCTGGAGTTTCCGCCCCGATGCTTGTACCGATCGGCGCGTAGACGCGGGCTAGTTCTTCTCTCCCATATCCCTGTTTCACCAGTTCCTCGTAGAGCTTATCGCGCTTGCTTCGACTGCCGATCATTCCGACGTAGGCACGTTGCTCCGCAAGATCTGCTCCAGAACGATCCTGTCGAAGAGATGGCCCGTCGTCAAAATTACCAAATAACTGTTTTCATCGATGGCAAGCTCCGGCAAGTTCACCTCCTCGCCGCAGTGGTCGAGCGCAGATTGGCGGCAGACACGTCGACGCGTGCAGTTGGCTTCCACTCGCTGAGCGAGCAGGCTCCATCTGAGATTGCCTCCTTCAGGCGCCTAGTATCATCCTTCAATTCTTCCTGATCCTTGAAAGCCTCGCGAAGAAATCCGTACAGCGACTTCTTGTTTTTTTGCTTGGGATCAGCAAGGCAATAGAAGATCCGGTAGCCATCGCGGCGGTCCAGAACGATACCGGAAGTCTTCAGGTAAGTGAGATGCCGGGAGACATTGGGTTGGGAGATGTCCAAGACATACTGGATGTCACAGACGCAGAGCTCGCCCTGCAGAAGGAGGTTGAGAATACGCAGCCGGGTGCTGTCTGCCAGGGCCTTGAAGCATTGTTCCATTTCTTTCATCGAATAGCCTCTCCCGTATTCCTCAGTTCATCTCATCGGGGATGGTTCAAGCATTGTCTGTAGCAATTCTGTGCCCACCGGAGGGTTGACCTGCCAGGGAATCAGAAAAAGTCTTTGTGCAAGCCTCTGTTGTACTTCGTCAATATAGGGAATTTCAAGAACACCGCGCGCGGCCAGCAGCGGGTCGAGGGTGCCCGAAGTACAGAAGCTCTGGTTGATAATCCAGGCAAACGGCGCAATTGCTGCCCGCTGGAGATCATCCTGAAGTCGGGCTGCTTCATGCACCGGAGTTGCTTCCGGTAAAGCCACAATCAGAATCCGGGTGAAATCAGGATCGCGAAGCTGCGGCAGAAGTTGGCGGACGCTTTCGGGAATGTACGTCAAATTGCGCTCCACGTCCCGGTGATAGGCGTTGGCTGCATCCAGCAACAGCAATGTGTGCCCGGTGGGTGCCGTATCGATTACGACGAAGCCATCATTCCCCCGGTTCACCATCCGGGAAAAAGCTCGGAAGATGGCAATCTCCTCTGTACAGGGAGAGCGGAGGTCTTCTTCGAGAAGTGCCAAGCCCTTTTCATCGAGCCCTTCGCCGGATTCTCGTAGCACCTCGTCAGTGTATGCGCGGGTCTCGGCGATGGGATCGATCCGGCTCACGGTGAGGCCAGGCGTATTGCCGCCGAGGGTCATGGCGAGGTGGGCCGCTGGATCTGTCGTTGTGAGGTGAACCGGGAATCCAAGCCGCGCCAACTCGACCGCAATAGCAGACGCGACCGTTGTCTTCCCGACGCCCCCTTTTCCCATCGTCATGATGACGCCCTTGCCTTGGGCTGCAAGCAGGGGGATCAACTCCGACAGAGGCGGCGGAAGCTTATCAGCACCTGGAACTGGGATGGGGCGATGAAGCGCGCTAGTGTCCGGCTCTCCGAGGAACCTGAGAGCGTCTATCCCGATGAGTGATTTCGGTACGAGTTGAATCTCGGTGCTCGGCAGGTGGCGAATTCCTGCCGGCATCGCGGCGAGCGCTTCAGTTCCACGGCGCTCCAGCGCCTCAGCAACTGCGTCACCCAGTTCGCTGCTCCAGAATATTCCGTTCACGATCAGGCGCTGATTGCGAAGACCGATGGCTTCCAACTCATGATGAGTCCGCTCGGCCTCCGCCAGTGCTGATGCTTCCGGTCGGCTCACGAGATAAATCACGGTTCTTGAGGCATCGGCGAGCGCCGTTACCGTGTCCTCATAGAGTTGATGCTGAGCCTGTAGTCCCGCCAAGGGCCCCAGACAGGAAGTACCGCCGACATTGCTCTCGATAAAACCAGACCAAGCGGAAGGAAGCTGGAGCAGGCGAAGAGTGTGGCCGGTCGGTGCGGTGTCGAAGATGACATGATCGAAGTTCGCCGTGGACTGAGCATCCCCTAATAGCTTTGCAAACTCTTCAAAAGCAGCAATCTCAAGCGTGCACGCGCCAGACAATTGTTCCTCTACGCTTCTCAATGCCGCCTCCGGGAGAAGCTCCCGATAGGGCGCAACTACGCGCTCGCGGTATTGCCTCGCTGCTTCCTCGGGATCGACGTTCATGGCGAAGAGGCCGGAAACACTGTTGACCGGGACAGGACGAATTCCAAGAGTGGTCGCCAGCACTTCATCGAGGTTGGAGGCGGGGTCCGTGCTCACCAACAGAACCCGCTCGCCAGCGTCTGCCAGTGAAATGGCAGTTGCGCATGCGATGGAGGTTTTGCCCACCCCGCCCTTACCGGTGAAGAGCAGATTCCTAGTCAGTTCGCCAATCGGTTTCATCACTTCGTCCCTGATTTACCGAGGCCGATACCAACCAGATCTGTTGACTTGATAACCGGCCCAGGCTCATAGGCGATGCCAGTGAGTTCCGCAAGTTGTTGGCGGGTGGGATAAGTTCCCTCGGAGACAACTTTCCCATCTACCAATGCCAGCGGGAGGCACGCAGTGCCTCTGGAGCCGAGGGTGGACTTGACGACGGAGTTCGAGGTGAATGCAGCGAGCTCCTGCGCCAAGTTGTAACGCTCCACCTGAACCCCCTTGCTCTTAAGCCATTCCAGATCCGCAGCGAAGCGGGGCAACACGGGGTCTACGCTCGGACCACAGACGCCAGTGGAACAACACATTGCAGGGTCATACACCTGAAGTTTCGACATAAATTCTCCTATATTGCTCAATCCAATTCTGTCCCCCAGCGTTCGCAGGAGCAGTTCCCTGGCAACGACATCCCGAAGCTCTGACTCCCATATACAACAGTATATACGCATATCCATATATACAACCTGAAAATCAAGCATTGCCGGTATCTCTTCTCAATAGACGGGCCCCGGAGGAGATCAAAAGCTCGGGGCCCGCTGGATCAGCATTTCTCTATGTTGCACATGCGATCTGGGAGACGCACCTAGCATGGGTCTTTCACTTGCAAGCCGAAGGCGGAACACAACAGGCGTCTTCACTGTATCCGTAGCCACCAGCCACGGAATCACCCGGTTTTGCTTGGTCCAGCGTGCTGCGGCCGACTGCCAGTGCTTTTCCCATGCGTGCGATCGTTTCGGGTCCAAGTGCCTTGGCTACGCATTCTCGTTTCTGCATATCCGCAAGGATTCGCAGCGTTTCGTCAACGTCCTGCAAGGGACTCCCTTGCACCAATGCTTGCGTGACAATCTTTGCGGTGCAAGGCTCACAACCGCCTACAACGACTACGGCGATCGGTATCAAGTTCTGAAGACTGCCTCTTGAGCGAGTCGTTTCCATGGCTTCCATCCTCCTTGGATTCCTATATTCGGGCTCCATAGACAGGACGAAGACGGTCAGGAAATGGATACACTCGTACGGCTCTTTACGCTGCTCAGAATTGCGCGATGGAGGTTGCTACCCAACCTGAATGACGTTAATAACTTATCGGAGGCGCGTCTTCGGGAGAGTAATGTCGGAAATCCCCGCCATTGCGACACGCCTCACAATCCGACAGTCCGAACTTCCTGTCTGGCGGACTAGTACTGGGAAACGCCGATGGGACCGTCCATTCTGCGCGCCGACCCGGCATTGAAAACCTCGCGCGATGCCGACTTAACATTACTAATCTCGTTATGGAAGGGCCAGACCACTTCAAATTGTCCGCCCGGAATCGGATTGGCATTCACGATAGTAAAACGCTAACTGCCCCCGACCTCGACTGCGAGTCGGACGTCTTAAGTTGCGCTAAGAGTGATACATCAATAGACCGACAGCACCAGCGGCCGCAATCAACAGAGGTTCAGGGATCTTCCATTTCGACAGTGCAAGCAATGTTGCTCCTGCAATGATCGCGGTGCTGGCATCATGGATTGAACGCCGAGCTAACACAATTACCGCTCCTGCAATTGCGCCGGTCGCGGCCGCGGTGACTCCACTCACGAATGCGCGTAACTGAGAATTCTTCGCGAACCTGCGGTAGTACGGTCCGAGCAGGATAATAATCAGATACACTGGCAGAAAGACTCCAAGAGCAGCGGCAACTCCTCCCCATATCCCTGCTACCAGAAACCCGACAAATGCCACGGTGATCACCACGGGCCCAGGAGTGATCATGGCAACAGCAACGGCATCGACGAATTGCCGTTCGGTGAGCCAATGCCGCTCGATTACAACTCCTCCGTGGAGGAATGGCACAATTGCTAGCCCGCTGCCAAAGACGAACAGGCCCGCCTTCGCGAAGAAGAAGAAAACATCTGCGAGCCTGCCTGGCACCAGCGCTCCGAATCCAGACAGAGCAATCATCGGCAGCGTGGGCTTGAGGAGTTGGCGTGGAAACGCCTTCACCACCAGCGAGACCATGCCGCCCCCTAGGAAGAGCCAGACAATTTCCCGCTCTGTAATGGCTGTTGAAACAGCCAGGATCAGAAAGATAATCCACTTCAGTGGATCTTTGCCGACAGTGGCGCGAACCAGCTTCCATGCAGACCGCGCAATAATTCCGATCACCGCTGCACCGATGCCGTAGAACAGAGCCTGCATCCATGGAAGTCCACCGAAGCGAACGTATGCGGCTGCGATCACCAGCACCATTACAAAGGATGGGCCGACAAACGTGAAGCCAACCAGGGTCGCACCCAATATCCCGGCCCGCACATAGCCGAGATACATGGCAAGCTGTGCGGCAAGTGGTCCGGGAGCGAGTTGCGCCAGCGCCAGCCCTTCCAGGTATTCTTCCGGCGTAATCCATCTACGCTTTTCAACCAGGTCGCGCTGCATGTATCCGGCGAGCGCAATCGGTCCGCCGAAGCCCACGGTGCCTAACACAAGGAAATACCGCAGCAGCCTTGGGAAGGTGAAGTCGGATGCGGACGGCGATTCGGCTGAAGATTCTTCGGGCATAACGAACGCTCCTGCTACTTTGCAGTGGCTTTCACGGAGTTTGTTTTGTCCAGCGCCGCGCTCAGACCATGGGCAAGCTTGAGCGCGTCGTCGTTAGCCCAGAAGTGCAGGAAGAACAAACGAGGCTGCTCGGTAAGCATGTGGCTGTGCACAGCCGTCACCCGAATCCCGTTCTCGCGCAGTGCTCGGATAACTGGATTGACCTCGCTGGCTATCAGCACAAAGTCGCCGGTAATCGCAGCTCGTCCCGGACCGGTCGGCTGGAAGTTGATTGCCGTGGCGGTTCCCATTGAGGGCGGAATTTCCATTCCTTCGTCGGTGATCTTCTCAGCACGGGAGACGGAGAACTGAAGCACTCCACCATTCACCGTTCCCTTGGAGCCAAGCAGCTTTCCTATCGCCTCCTCGTCAATCGTGAGCTCCTGTGCGGCGGCAGGCGCTGCGTTTGAGGGAGGAGGAGTCCCGGTCAGTGCAAGCGCATCATGAAGCGCGTGTGCCAGTTTCACCGGATCACCATGGCCGCTGATATGCATGTACATCACACGCGGCGATTCGTTGAGGACATGGTTGTGCAGCGCGGTCTGTTCGATGCCTTCCTGCTGTAGTTTCAGCATTACGGGTTCGACCTCGCTTTCGGCGAGGACGAGATCGCCCATCACCATTGCCTGGTCGCCTATCTTGCGAAAGGCCAACCATGAGCCCAGGGCCAATGGAGCTTTAATCGGGACACCGTCGACCGTGACGTGCATATCGGTGCGTGGCAGACCGAATTTGTAGATGTCGCCGGGCTGCGGTTTGCCGCTGCGCCCGAGTGCTGATTCCACCGACTTCCAGTCGCTTGCGGAATCGCTCTTCGGTGGCATCTGCGAAAGCATCGCTGTCGAGATAGCGAACGACAGCCCCGCCAACGCACACATTTGCTTGATGAACTTACTGTTGAACTTGACCGTGACTAGCATGTTTCACCTCGATCTGTGGATTCGGTTTGAGAGCTATTTTGTTCAGCGGAGGATTTCACTGCAGGGGCTTGTCGGCGCGAGAGCGACGCTGGCATCTCCTCCGGAGGTCTGAGATGACGGAAGCTGCGGTAGAGCAGAACGTCGTAGGCGATCTTAATGTGCCACCAAGAACCAGCGGCGCAGCGAATGACAGGTTCTGCATGACGACCCCGGAGAGCGATGATGCCGCCGCCCACCCTGCGGTTCTTGTGACGTTGGTGATTGAGCTGGCAAACGGACGCTCATGCGGTTGCACCAAGGCGGCCACGTAAGACTGTCGCGTCGGAACATCCATCTCGACGAACGTCTCTCGAAGCAGAAACAACGCAACGGCGAGTGCGGGGCTGGAAGCAAGAGGCACCGCGACCAGAAAAACGCTCGAAGGCAAGTGGGTGAACACCATTGTGTTCACCAAGCCGATCCGTTGCGCGATCCACGCAGCTCCAAGATGGGAGGCTGCATTGAGCACATGGACCGCAAAGAACATCACGCCGAGCGATTGCTCCGTGAGTCCGAATCGGTGAAAGAACCAGAACGCTACCAGCGCGTCGGTCAGGAATCCGCCCCCGAAGGCGTCAATCAGGAACAGCCCGGCTATCTTTCGCACCACGCGACGGCTTTGTTGCGATATTACCGGCCGCGCGCCTGCCGATGCAGCTGGCCGTAGAAGGTCTTCTTGAACAGGAAGTAGAAGATATATACCGACAAGCAGGACGTGGAGTATAGCGAATCCGACGAATAAATATTCGTAGGCCTGATGCCAGTGCACATGTGCGAACCCTTGAACGGCTATCGGCAGACCTGCACCCAGCGCCCCCAATGCGCCACCGCTATCCAGCAGGGCGTTGTACCAGGACAGAGCCCACGTACGTGCATGGTCTGGGACGAGGCCGGGGATGATCGCTTGTTCGAGTGCGAAGGACGCGCTGCGGTCAGTCCCTGTTCCGTTCACCATGGCGATAAATGCAAGGAGAAGCAGGACAAAGAAGGATGGGATGAATGCCAGCGCAAGGCCACCGATCGCGGTCAACAGAGAGAACACGACTAGCGTGGGGCGACAGCCGATGTGATTCGCAGTCCACGAGACAATCGCCGTAGCTACGGAGGTTCCGGCGATTCCAGCACCAACGATCAGCCCGATCCGTATGGCACTGACACCCGTGCGTGACAAGTAGACGCCAAGAACAACTCCCAGAAAACCCACTCCCAGAGCACGCAGAAAGCCCGCCGCGTATACCAACAACAATGGGCGGGACAGGCGCATGACTTACTCTCCAATCATGGATGAGCTGGTAACGTGTGCTTGGGAGAAAACCTTTTATTAGCGTCGTAGGCTTGCAGCGTTCCGTGGCACATGAACGCGAATCGATGAGCAACGGACATAACCTCAGCCCGGTCATGGGTTACATAAACGGTCGTGATTCCGAGCTGCTGTTGAAGGTTAGCGAGTTCCTCCCGCAGCTGTTGCTTGAGATCTGTATCCAGGCTCGACATCGGCTCGTCGAGCAATAACAAACGAGATTTTGCGGCGATGGCCCGGGCGATTGCCGCGCGTTGCTGTTCGCCCCCGGAGAGTTGATGGGGGTATCGATCTCCAAATCGCTCGATTCTCACCAACTGCAAGACCTCATGAATTCGGTCCTTGCGTCTCTGCTTTGGAAGGTCAGAGGCGCTCAAGACAAAAGCAATGCTCTCCGCGAGGGTTAAGTGCGGCCACAGCGCGAGGTCCTGGAAGACAAAACCGATCTTCCTTCTGTGAGGCGCCACAAGAATCTTTCCATCCTCGGCTACCAATTCATCTTCGATCCAGACCTGCCCAGCATCGGGAACTTCTAGACCAGCGATGAGCCGCAGCAAAGTGGTCTTCCCAGATCCACTTCCGCCGAGCAGCACCATGAATTCACCGCAGGCGATCTCAAGCGATACTCCATTCACAACTGTGCTATGTGCGTATCGCTTCGAAAGGTTAACGAGTCGAACAAATGGTCCGGCGTTGCTCATGCGCGACCCTCGGCACTGCCGGCTGTCCAACCGCTCCTTACCGTCTCCTGGCAGTAGGCATAGAGCGCGTCATAGACGATCCACTCCGCTGCGTTGATCTCGTGGTCATCCCTGAATCCGAGATGACGAAAGCCTTCGGCGATGGCTTTCAATCCTGACGATTCAGGTTGCCGCCAAAGCGCGTTATCGGTGTCGGCTCCATTGACGATCCTCGACAACAAGACGAGCGCGGGATTGGTATCGAGTTCGTAGCGATGGACAATGGCATCGAAGGAGCACTCCTTCCCGTGGTGCCCAAGATCCACTCCCGGCACGTCATAAGGCGTTGCGCCCAACCGTTCCGCCTCCGCCATCACCTGGTTGGCAGCCACGAAGAAGAACTCCGCCTCCGGATCAACGAACTTCTTGATCAGCCAGGGACAGGCAACCCGGTCAACTTTTACCCGCTCGCGTGTAATCCACTTCATACTCGCTCGCCCCTTTCACGTACATGTGCATACAGGCCCAAGATGCCCATAGGAAGCAGAACCATTGCCGATTGGATTAGTGCCAGTGCGGCGACTTCGCTGCTCGGAGCATTGGCAATCAACGTGTAAACGTGTACCGGCAGGGTTGACTCGCCGGACGGCGCGACGAACACGGTTGCACCCAACTCGCCAAATACAAAGATGAAGACAACCACGAATGCGGCCGCGATTCCAGTCCGCATCTGGGGAATCACGATGCGCGCAAAGATCTGTGGCCAGCCAGCACCTGCCATCCGAGCCGCCTGCTCGGACGAGTCTGGAATGTGGAGGTTACTGGCGGAGAGCATCAGAGCTGCGACCGGGACAAAACGCGCCATATAGGCAATCAAGACCGGCAGATTGCTTGCGTAGAGTTGCACGGGAATCCCGTGCCTGTTCCAGAGGCCGATAATGCCCACGCCCACGACCGTGCTGGGGACTGCGAACAGAACCACGAACAGCAGGTCCTGCGCTCTTGCCAGCCAGGAATGCGAGTGTGCTCGCTGGTATCCCATCAGCAGCCCGAGTCCGGTAATTGCCACGGCACCGATAATCGATAGCAATAGGCTCTCTCGAATCGCAGTGCCCGATTGGGCCAGGGCTTCTATGATCTGGCGGACTCCTCGCGTTTCAATCACCAGACTCGTGAGCGGCAAGACCACACAGACGACCAGCAGGATCAATACACACGCAAGCGCAATAGGCCGCATGTCTTCCATCGGGAGGCGAATGCCCTCGCTGCCCGTTCGAGTGGTGACCACCAGTTGGTCTCCAATGATCGCTTTTGCCGCAAGGGCCGAGCAGAGAACGAGGATCAGCAATGGCAGCGCCAAGGCTGTGGCTGCGCCGAAGTCATAGAGCGCCGAAAAGGCTGTAAAGACTTCCGTAGTGAACACACGAACCCGCAGCAGGCCGGGAACGCCAAATTCCGAAACTGCGAGAACGAAGACAACCAGTGCAGACGCCGCGACTGCCGGAGCAATCAGGCGCAGAGTGATGTGGAGAAACACAGATCGCTTCGACACAACCAACAGCGCCGATTCCTCCAATCGTCCGTTCACTCTTCGGGTGGCGGCCTCGGTCGCAAGCATCACAATCGGATAAAACGCGATGCCAAGCACCAGTACGGCCGCAAACGGGTGGTAGGTGTAGGGAGACAGAACGTCTCGGCCTAGAACACGTGCGAGCGCTCCGCTCGGTGCGGTGAGAAGTACCCAGGAGAGAGCCAGTACATAGGGCGGGACTACCAGCGGAACCGAAAGCAGAACACGCAGGGGTTGACGAAGCGGAAGATCGCTTCGAGCCAAAAGAACGCCGAGCGGAGCGCCGACAGCCGTTGCAAACAACGCGGCACCAACACCCAACGTCGCGCTGGAAAGCAAGAGGTTGTGTTGCCGAGGTTCAGCGAAGATTCGTGAATAGTTGCCAAGCGTGAGATGGCCTGTTTTGGACAGAAGCGAAGCCGAGAGCATATACAGCGCGGGCGAGGCGCAGAGCAGCAGGAACAAAACGCTTGCCGAAGCCAGCACAATTGTCCGCGAGTCTAAATGAATTCGTCGAATGCGGTCCCACCCTGCCGTTTGCATCGCAAGCCTCACAAGCCAAGAATCGTCTGTAGCCGCCGGGTTACGTCCTCCACGCGATCTGCCGCTTTGCTGTAGTCGAGCGTCATCGGGTGAAAGGACGAGAGCGCCGGTAGGTTGGCCGGTGCAGTCACACCCGCGTGTAGAGGGATCTGCACCGCGTCGGACTGAGCAAGCATCCGCTCAACTTCTGGCGATAGAAGATAGTCGATCAACTTTTTACCTTCGTCCGCGTGCGGTGCACCTGTCATCAACGACAGCATGTTGGGCATGACCGGAACGCCAAGCCCAATGCGGTCCGGAAGCGCATTGCGAGTGGTTGCCGGTCGGTGATGGCGACATTGGCGTCATCGGAGTCTGTGATCCCAACCTTGACCTCGCCACGTGCAACCATGTCGCGCACGACGGAGTTTCCATCCACGATTCGCACTCCGTTGGCTTTCAGTTTGCGAAAGAACTCGTCCGCCTTCTGATCGCCGAGCAGGCTGTAGAGGGCGGCCACGTGAAACGACGCCGTCCCAAATCGCGGGTCCGGCATCGCCACCTGATTCTTCCATTTGGAATCTGTCAGGTCGAAGATGGATTGCGGGACTTCGCTTGCCGGAACAAGCTTCGTGTTATACGCGATCACGCGCAGTCTTGCCGAGAAGCCGGTCCATTTGCCATCCGTATCCCGGAAGATCACTGGTATCCCCTCGGCAGCGGGCGACTTGTATGAGGCGAGCACACCATTCTTTTTCAAGATGAGGGTACGAATCGGTTCGTTGGACCAGAACACATCGGCCTGCGGGCGATTCTTTTCGGCTAGAAGGCGATTCGCCAACCCGGTCGATTTCGTCTCCTCGGTGTCGTAGACCGCATTCACCTTCACACCGCTCTTTTGCTCATATGCGCGCAGGACTGGTTCAGCGAAAGGGCGGTCCGTGGAAACATAGATCGTGACTTCACGACCAGCGTCCTGCCTAAGCTTCGATGATGCTCCGCCATGATTGCAGCCAAGTGTGAACCCAAGTCCGGCAAGGACCAACGCAACACGGAATCTCGACGCACTCAGCCTCATCACTTCGCCTCCGGGACTCCGGCGGGAATCTTGATCGCTCGCCTTATTGGCAGCAAAAACTGCAGTCCGAGGTATCCGACCAGGCGTGGACCGCCGATTCCCGCTTCATGAAAACTGCGTCCTGCCATGAATAGCAGCACCAGATGCTCTCGGAGTTTGTATCGTCCGCCCAAATCGAGACTCGTATCGTGCTCGGCGCCGTTGGTCTTACCGGTTGCGTAGATTTCGCCGAGTAGTTCCAGACGTGGCAGGACCTGCCGTCCCGCAACCAGTCCCGCGATCCACTCGTCCGATTCGTACTGCGTGATCGAATAGCCGACTTCGCCGTTCAGGTTGATGGGGCCGAACGTCTTTGTAGCCTCAAGCGGAACCAGGAACCGAATGCCCCGGTCTACCAGCCCGCGATCCGCAGAGTGGTTCGGATTATTGAACTCACATTGCGGGTAGACGGAGAGTTCAAACTCATGCTTCTTGTCTTCGTGAAATCTCCACTTCAACCCAAGCAGCGAATTTCCCAGACCATTTCTGGTTGGCTCCATATCCGACGCACGCACCACCCAGGGAATCTCAAATTTCAACTGCATGCGTTCCCCTAGTCCATAATTGACGTCGAGCAATGGTGTTTCGTACACCCTTTCGCCGGGACGACGGTCGGCGGTTGCGGCGATGTTGATCTCCCAATTTCCATTGCCGGGTGTCCCGGGATCATCGGTCCGCATGGGAGGTCCGCCCTGAGCCAAACACGCCGTCATCGCCGATACGAAAAAAGCCATAACCAGCAACCACCTCGAAATCATCGGCTGCCAGCACCTACTTTGAAAGCCAGCGAGGTACGCGCAAGAGTCGTCTGGTCGTCGACGAACTTGGGATCGTTGTAGCGGTTCAAGTCATAGACCAACGTGGCGCGAACCGTATAGCTGCCGGGCTTGAGATTGGGTGTCCAGACTACGATCCGCTCTTCTCCTGCCCGAATCGAAGACTCGTGCGGTCCCTGAGCATCAGCCTGCCCGGCGGCTTTTGCGTCTGGGCGTTTCTTGTCTTCTTCCAGAAACTTCTGGTCATCCGGGCGATTTCCATAGGAGGGCGCGAACATCCATTCGTCCTTTTCAAGGACCTTGCCATTCGCGGCAACGGCTTCCGCGCGAAGGTAAAGCGCACGCCTGTTGGACCCGGTGGGAACGGAGTGTCCAGCACCGATGTTAATGACGTGAAATTCAACCTTGGTGGAACTCGCTTCCGGTTGCACCAAAGTCAAACTGAGGGCGTTGCCCAAACGCTGCGGAGAATGGCCCCCCGTCCACAGGTGCCTTGCCACCGGACGAAGCGGCACATCGAAGTCCTCCGCCGATTTGCGAGTGGTCCGCGGCATATGACAATCCTGGCACTCTTGCTTGCCGAGACCTGCCTTATGGAAGTCCTCACGCCACTCCAGAAACGTTTGCGTCTGCTTTCCAACCACGCGCTTGCCCACGGTATGGCAGTAGGCGCACATCGCCGAGCTCTGAATCGCGGGTTCCAAGACGGTTTCGTGAGGAGCATTCACCTCGTGAGCAGTGCGAATCTTGCCTTCCGGCGTCAGATGGCAACTCGCGCAGGTAAGGCCGCTGGCCTCCTGATCCTTTGGGCGCGCTGTGGGTTTTACTATCTCGGGTTGCTCAATCGGCGGGATGGCAAACGATTTCGTGAAGTGGCAAACATTGCAGGAGCGCCCCTCTTCTTCAATCTCGCGAGAATGAAGCGGGAAAGGATCCACTCCCGATATGGCGTGAGCCGTGGCATCTGCGCTCACATTCGCCGGCATGTTCAGCTTCTTTTCCTTCGCAGAGCCAAGGACCATACCGGAGTAGTGAATATCCCCGCCAAAACCGTATTGAAACTCACGATAGATTGCCTGGTGGCAGGTGCCGCACTCTTCCGCTGGCGTTGCCGTGCCCTGGGTCAACTCTGGAGCGGTGGGGGTGTGACTTACCTGTTGCGCCCGTAACAGTGCCGGGCAAAAACTCATCATGGTAGACAAAAGAACTGAAAGCATTCTCAGCCGTACAGTGGTCCGTTGTGACATTGCCAACTCCATAAACTTCTAACTATTTTGCTGAAACGTGCAGATCGTCGAAATAGGTGACTGAGTCTGCCTTGGTCCATAGGCCGATCTTGCCGGCGTCCTTGAAGGTGTCGTCGGATGTCTCGATTTTCTTGTCGCCGTCGAAGTAACAGGTGATCTTGTTACCGATTGCCTCGATGCGAAGCTGATGCCATTCGCCTGAGGAGACCCGGACGCGCGCTCCGGTGATCTCACTCCGGCGTCCATTCACGACGTGGTAGAGGTTGTAGTTGTTTTCCAGTGCATTTGCGCGGACGACGTAGTAGTTGTTCGCGTCCTTCAGGCGAAAGACCAGGCCCGCCGCACGATCTACTTCTCCGGAAACCGCCTTGAACCGCACGTCCAGTTCGAGATCACGAAAGACGCCGTCATCGGCAATCGCTAAGGGGAAGCGATAGTCGGTCTTGTCCGCCGAGGTTTGTGCAAGTACGTTGGGCTTGGACGGTGCACTCGCATCCGCCTGGACCACCCAGTGGGGCTGTACGCCGCGACCAGTCAGAGCACTGTGAAAGTGCGCTGGCAACTTTCCGGTTTCGTCGGTGTCGAAGTTATAGGTGAGTTCCTTGCCTGGAACCTGCTGAGGAGCCGCAGCTTCTGCAGTTACAATCGTGGAAGTCGCAGATGCCTGCTCCTCTTGTTCATCTGCATCCCGATCCCCACCCCGGATCTCTGGCCACTCTATAAGGACCGCAATCCCCAGAATGACCGCAAAGAACACCAGCGGTTTCCACCATTTGTGCAGCATTTCCAACCTCCTGCTCCGGTTAGTGCCAAGGCATCCTACCCGATGGCTACACAGTAGCCAACGCGAATGAATCATCTATAAACCAAACATAAAAAAGCGTTCAGAAAGGAGATTCCAAAGTCAGGTTCGAGAACGTAGAAGCGCTTGTTATGTGTGCACAGGCTCGAACTCAGCCTTGACGAGGTGGAAATGCCGAGGGAAGAGTGACCGTGAATTGAGCGCCCGCCGCCTCATCGCTGCTGACGCTGATCCCACCGCCGTGGGCAACCACGATCGATTTGACGATAGAGAGCCCAAGGCCAGAGCCGCCAAACTCGCGCGAGCGTGCTTTGTCGGCTCGGTAAAAGCGCTCGAATACATGGGGCAGGTCAGGAGAGGCAATGCCGAGCCCGGTATCCCGTACCTCCAACACCGCGCAGCCATCCACGTGCCGGGTGGCAATCGCGACCGATCCACCCGCCGGGGTGTACTTGATGGCGTTGTCCAGCAGATTGACGATGACCTGCTTCAGGCGGGACGGATCGCCCTCAACCAGCACCGGACCCGGAGTTGAGAATGTCATCGCAATCTCTTTCTCGTCTGCCAGCAAGCGCATTTGTTCAGCAGTACTGCGCGCTATCTCTGCCAAGTCGAGCTGCGTTCTCTCTACCCTTGCCTCGCCAGCTTCAAGACGGGAGATCGTCAACAGATTCTCGACAATCTTCGACAGGCGCTCGGTTTCTTCCAGGGCGCTGCCTAGGCCCTCGCGAACCGCTGCAGGAAGTTCATCGCGTTGCGCCATCGCCTCCAACTCGCCATGAAGGATGGTCAGCGGGGTACGCAGCTCATGGGAAGCATCGGCGGAGAAGCGATGCAACTGCTGGAACGCCTCCTCCAGACGGGCGATCATGCCGTTTAAGGCGACGGCCAACCGCTCCAGTTCATCGCCGGTGTCGGCAACAGGAAGACGTTCCGCAAGATTGCGGGAGGTGATGCCCTCGGCTTTCGCCGTGATTTCATCGACTGGTTTGAGCGCGCCGCGCATCAGCAGGTATCCACCACCTGCAGCGCCAACAAGGGCCAGCGGCAGACCCAAACCAAACGCAAGGATCAGTCCATGAAGGACCTTTTCAATCTGCCAGTACGGCGCTCCTGCCTCGACAAGAAAGTGGTCTCCGTCGCGGTTAGTATAGGGAAGAACATGGAAGCGCAGTTCGCGGTCCTCGCCGACAGAGACCTCCCGCGAGTGTTCGCGTGAGACCGTGCCGAGCGGGCGGATAGCTGCCGGGTCGAAGCTCTTGTCCTTGGGCAGGCCCGACAGAAAGAGAATGCTGCCGTCGCCCCTGGTGACACGGACAAAACGTCCATTGATCTCTGGCGCAAAGTGCTCGTTGATCTCGTTGACGACGTACTCATCGCCGCTCTGGCGGATGTTGATCAGCAGAGTCTCTGCAATGGTCCGTGATTGCGTCGTCAGCGACTCGTCAAGTGATTTCTCAAGGTAGCGCTCGAGCCCCAAATAGGTGGCTCCTCCGGCCAGGGCAATCACACCCGCCAGCAGTGCGGCATACCACATCGTCAAGCGAAACCGGATCGAGCGCGCCCTCACCCGTCTACCTCATTGCCACCGATTACATAGCCCACTCCGCGAAGTGTTCGGATCAGCTTGTGCTCGACGCCATCATCGATCTTGCTCCGGAGATGACGGACGTAGACATCGACGATATTGTTGGCGCCATCGAAGCTCTGGTCCCAGACATGCTCCAAAATCATGGTTCGCGAAAGAACCCGGCCGGCATTGGCCATCAGATATTCGAGCAGCCCATATTCCTTCGATGTGAGTTCGACTCGCTTTCCGCCGCGACGCACCTGTTGCGAGAGACGGTCCAGTTCCAGATCACGCACTCTCAAAACGCTCGTCTGTGCAATCGGACCGCGCCGCAGGAGAGCTTTCACCCTTACAAGCAGTTCAGCGAAAGCAAATGGCTTGGTCAGGTAGTCGTCGGCTCCCGCCTCGAAGTTTCCCACCTTGTCGGAAACCGCATCCCGCGCTGTCAGAATCAGCACTGGAACCTGTTGATCGTTCCTACGGACGCGCCGAAGAACCTCTGTCCCGTCCATACCCGGCAGCATCAGGTCGAGGATGATTAGGTCGTAGTGATAGCTCTGGGCGAGATCCAATCCGGCATTGCCATCGGGCGCAACGTCCACCGCGAAGCTCTCTGCAATGAGCCCGCGATGCACGAACGCCGAAACCTTTTTCTCATCTTCAACCAGCAATATCCGCATAGATACCTATGGGAAGCATAGTGTGAGCATCTTAACGCACCTTGAATCGTCCATGAAAAAGCTTTCAGAATGCCGAACAATTCTGCACCCTTCAAGGAGGCCGACCCAGCAGCCGCCCGGTCCAGCCCAATTCTCCAGTGATCCCTAGACTAAAAGCCGGCCTGCAAGACTTTGCAGGCCGGTGGCTCACAGCAACACTAAGTTTCATTCGCCGATCGTGGTCGTGCCCTTTAGCTCGATCTTTTCCGACGATCTCCCCACCAAAATGTAGAACTTCCCTGGTGCCACGGCCCAGGCTTTTGCCTCCACGTCGTAGTAGGAGAAAGCGCGTCGATTCAATTCCACAGTGACGGCGTTGCTCTCACCTGCCTTCAATTCTGTTCGTGCAAATCCCTTCAGTTCCTTCACCGGACGCGCAACCTTCGCATGTGCATCGCCAACGTAAACCTGCGCAACTTCTGCACCATCGCGCTTTCCCGTGTTGGTCACTTTGAATGAAACGGACACATTGTCCTTGCCCGTCGCCTTCACCCTCAGGTCGCTGTACTTGAACGTCGTGTACGACAATCCAAAACCGAACGGGAACTGCGGTTTCACTGTCGCCTTATCGTAGTAGCGGTACCCTAGGAACACCCCTTCCGTATAGCTCACACGTCGGCTATTGTTCTTTTCGTAATAGCTGCCGTGTACCGGATTGTCTTCCCAACGCTTTTCAAACGAAACCGGAAGTTTGCCCGAGGGGTTCACCGTGCCAAGCAAAATCTCCGCCGCCGCCGTCCCGCCTTCCTGTCCCGGATACCATGCGTGCAGCACGGCAGCAGACTTTCCCAGGAACGGCGACATATCCACGTTGCCGCCCGCATTCAGCAACACAACCACGTTCTTGTTTGCCGCCATCACCGCGTCGATCAACTCGCGCTGAGCCTCGGGCAGTTCAAACGTGCGATCCGCCCCTTCTCCCTCGCTCGTCTTCGTAAACCCAACGCTGAGCACAACCAGGTCGGCGGCTTTCGCCACCACTGCAGCCTTTTCCAGCGGAGCCTTTGCATTCGAGCCAATCCCGAAGCCGATACTCGCCTGCCCTGTTCCCTCGAAGTACTCAATCCGAATCTTGTACGGCCGACCTGCTTCGAGTTGCATCTTCTTGCTGTTCAGCGACTCGCCCTGATACTGCCATTGCTCGATCAACGCCTTGTCATCCACAAACAGCCGGAACCCGTCATCGCCCTTGATGTAGAAGGTGTAGGTGCCTGCGGTTTTCGGAGTGAAGTATGCGGTCCATCGTGCCGAGAAGCCATCCACCGGCTGTCCCCGAGCGTAGCTGCCCTCACCCCAGTCGAAGGACACATGCTCATCCACGCGCGTCAGCGCCGGTATGCCCTGCATCTCCATGTTGTTGAAGTATTCGCCTTGCGCGCCCGGCTTCGTTCCCTCCGCGTCCACCGTCAACTGCGTCTCCGCAAGAATCTCGCTCACCAGTTGCACGCCAGCCGTATAGGTGATCTTCGCCTTATCTCCAACTAGATTCTGCATGCCGTCCAGCAAACTCACCGCGTGGAACGGAGTCACCACCGAGCTTCCGCCGGCCCCGATCACCGCCGGAGTCGCATTCGGTCCAATCACTGCGATTGTCTTGTACTTGTCCATTTGCAGCGGCAGAATGCCGTTGTTCTTCAGCAGCACCATTCCTTCTTCGGCAGACTTCAGCACCACCGGCTTCGCTTCAGGATTGTCCAGCGGAATCGATGCATCTTTCTGTCCGCGATCCAGGAAGCCAAATGCGATAGCCGTCCGCAGAATGCGCAGCACCTTGTCGTCAATCGTTGTCTGAGTTACCGCGCCGCTAGCCAGAGTCTTTTTGTTCATGTATTTCGCGTCCGGCATTTCCAGATCCATGCCGCTGTTTGCTGCCGCGACGCCGTCCGTAACCGCTTCCCAGTCGCTCATCAAAATACCCTGGAAGCCCCACTGTTTCTTCAGAATCTCAGTATTCAGGTAGTGGTTCTGCGTTGCGTGTTCGCCGTTCACCAGGTTGTAGGAATTCATGACCGCCCCCACGTGCGCCTCTTTCACCGAGGCCTCAAATGCGGGCAGATAAATCTCGCGCATCGTTCGCTCGTCAATATCCGAACTAACCTTGTAGCGTTCCCACTCTTGGTTATTGCCCATGTAGTGCTTTGCGGTAGCGATCACACCTTGGCTCTGGATGCCTTCAATCGCCGCCACTGCCATCCGTGATGACAGGAACGGGTCTTCGCCAAAATATTCAAAGTTGCGCCCGCACATCGGAGCGCGATAAATGTTCATTCCCGGAGCCAGCAGAAAATGTACCCCCCGCGCCCGTGAATCCTTTCCCAGCATCACGCCGATCTGCTTTTCCAGTACCGTATCCCAAGTCGCCGCCATCGCAATACCAGCCGGATACGCGGTCGTCATCCCGTCGTTGCGCGCTCCCAGTGGCCCATCGCTCATCTTTAGCTCAGGAACCCCCAGCCGTGGAATCGCGCGGATGTAAAAAGCTTTATAGCCGCCAATGTAGTCGAGTTTTTCATCCTGCGTCATCTGCGACAAAATCTTCTGCGCGCGCTGTTCCACCTCTGGCGAAGCCGGCAGCGCGTACTGCGCAGACGCTGCCGTGCCAAACATTGCCGCCATCGCGATTGCCGCAAGAACGAGTCCGAAACTCTGTTTCCTCTGCATTTTCACTTCCCCTGTTTGCCGTCCGCCTCTGCGTGCGGATGTAGATGATTTGTCTTCGCTTACTATTTCGTTTTCCAGTGCAGCGTAGCTAGTGTGTTGCTGCCCAGCGTGTAGCTCGCGCTCTTTCCTTCGCTCGTAATCTCAAAACTCACGGCTGCTCCGCAATCGTTCAGCACCAGCAGCACAACGGACCCATCCGTGTTCTGGAACGCCACATTCGGCAGTCCCTTCGCTTCCAGGTCGCTGGAGCCGATACGATGTGCTCCCGGTGCGACGAACTTACTCACCTGTCCCAGCGCGTAATAATCAAGCGTCGGAACAAATTTGGACCCATCCACCGTAAGGATCCCGCGACAGGTTCCGCAGCCGCCCGCGTGAGGATTGCCATTCGGGTCCAGCGCCAATCCCCACAGCACTACGCTGCGCGACCAGTTCCGCGTCGTGCCGATGATCAACTTCGCCGTCTGCTCAAACGCCTTGTTTCCTTGCCACGTCCCGCCCGAACACTCCGTCTCCCAAACATCTTTTCCCGGAAATTGTTCATGTGTCGCGCTCTGCGCCGTAACCGCGCCCTCGTAGCAGTGATACGCCGTCCCTGCCGCATAGCGCGCAGCCGCCGGGTCGCTCAAAATCGTCGCAGGATATTCCGGATGGCTCCAGTTGTGGTCATATACCATAACCTTCGTCGTAAGCCCTGCCTTCTCAAACGCCGGACCGACAAAGTCACGCAGCACTACCTTCTGCTGCTCGGCCTCCATCTTCAGTCCCATGTAATCTTCCGGCTCAAACAGCGGTTCGTTCTGCAGAGTTACCGCCCAAACAGGCACGCCCGCAGCTTTGTAGCCCTCAACGTATTTCACAAAGTACTGCGCGAATGCCGCATAGCTACCTGCATTCAGCGAACCGGTAATCAGCGAATCGCTCGACTTCATCCACCCCGGAGTGCTCCACGGACTTCCTATCACCTTCAGCCCCGGATTCACTGCCAGGGCCTCACGCAGCGCCGGAAGAATCACCGCCTCATCGCGCACAATTGAAAACCGCGCGAGCGCGTAGTCTTTCTGCCCCTTGGGCATGTCGTCGTACGAGTAGTGATCGCGAGCCAGATCCGTGCCGCCCATCGGTTGTCGCAGAATGCTCAGCCCAATTCCGCTCTTCGCATCAAACAACGCGCGCATCGCCTGCGCCCGTGTTGTTGCGTCGAGCTTTGTTTCCATCAGCCACGCCGCCGAATCCGTCAATGACGCGCCGAATCCGTCGATCTCCTGAAACCGCCGCGCTGGATTGATCTCAATCTTCAGTGCTGATGACCCAGCCTGTTTCGGCGCCGCACCCGCGCCAAACCGCAAATCCGGCTGTGCCTGGAGCGCCTGTCTTAGGTCGGCAGTCGTGGTCGTCACATGAATCGTCTGTGCCGGAACAACAGTGGAAGCGGCCATCAACGCGGCTGCCGTAATCGAGCATACCCACCTAAAATGCATCGTGAATGATTCCCCACATCTATGAATGTGTACCTATCAACGTGTGCCAATCAGTCCACACGTTCAGAGCTACGCGTTCATCTCATCTAAGCGTTCTAAGAAAGCCCGCGGTGGTAACCGCGGGCTTGCCATACAGAGTGATTGTTTAGAAGTAGAACTTCGCGCCAAGCTGAACTACGCGAGGTCCACCTACGCCGCCGTACTGGCTGTTGTATTTACCCCAGCCGGTGTTCTTGCTGATCGTGCCGTCCGAAACGTAAGTTGCTCCTTTCGGTCCATCCCAGCTTCCACCCAGAGACGTGCCGTAGTTCTTGTTTTGGAGGTTCGCGTGATTGAAGGCGTTGAACCCTTCTAAGCGCAGTTGAAGAGACGTCTGTTCCGTGAACTTGAAGTTCTTGAACAGTGACATATCCCAGTTCTGCATCCCGCCCGTGCGGAAGAAGTCGCGGGTCGCACGAACCGGTGCGCCGATCTTCATCGGAACCGGATTGCCGGACTTATCCACGCTGTAATACATGTCCGCCTTGCCCCACAGATTCGAACCCGTAAAGGAAGAGCAGCACCAGTTCATATTCGTATCGATTGGTGTACCGGACTGTATGTTGGTCACGCCGCTGAACTGGAATCCGTCGGTGACGTAGCCCAACCATTTCGGCCCGTTCATCTTCTTGCTGAACGCCGGCAGGTCGTAAACGTAGTTCAGCGCCAGAACGTGCGTGCGATCCCAGCTCGCTGAACGGTAGTCCAGCTTCGCGTTGAACGGGTCCTGGAAGTCTTCATCCGAGTTCGCTGTGGTCAGCGACTTCGAATAGGTATATACCGCTCCGAAGGTCAACCCCTTGCCAAAGCGACGCTGCAACGAAGCCTGCAGTGCGTTGTAGTTCGCAGTACCGTTGAACCCCAGGTACTCGATCGGCCCATAACCCTTGTACGGAACCAGGGCGTTGCCGTTGTAGGCATAGCGGCCATCAAACTTGTAGCCAGCCGCTGCATACGCGGGCGACAGATCAGGCTGCACGGTAGGTACAACGCCGTCCGCATAATTCGCGGGATTCTGCGCTGCAGCCGTGAACAGCGTGCCATACGGAATCGCATTGATGTCGCGAGCCGTAACCAGGTGACGCTGCAGGTTGCCTACATAGGCAACGTCCAGCGTAGTGCCCTTTGCGATCTCACGTTGTATGCCCAAGCTGAAGCTGTACACCGTCGGAACCTTGCCATTTTTCGCAGCACCATAAATGCCGCTCAGTACCTGGCTGGAGACTCCCGCCGCCGCATCTGCCGCCAGCGAAGGCAGGTTGGCGATATTGTCGCTGGATACCGAAGGATTCTTCACCACCGCCGGGTTGCTAAACACGCTATTGAAGATCAAATTGCCCTGGGTACGGTCGTGCATCATGCCAAAACCGCCGCGCAGGATCGTCTTGTGGTCGTTCGTCAGGTCGTATGCAAAGCCCAGACGAGGCTCAATCATTACGCCACGGTCATCCCATCCACCTTTCGGGAAATTGCCGTTGCTATTCGTGAACCGCATTCCATTCAGCGTGTTGCCGCCGTCCGATGTAATAACGCTGCCGGTGCTGCCGTCAATCGTCACAGCATTGGCTGCGTTGTAAGCTGTCGGGTCAAACACTGCAACCTGGTTCTTGGCGTCATATTGTGGAGGAATCCATGCAAAACGCATGCCGTAATCCAGGGTCAACCGCGGGGTCAACTTCCAGGTATCCTGCACATACATTTCAAGCTGGTTATACCGGAAGTAGCCGGTCGGGCGCGCGCTCGACTGCTTGAAGGAGGAGAAGTTGCCGAGTAGCGCATCGCTATACGGATCGCCCGAGCTCGAGCCCTTGAAGCTCAACTGGCCGTTCGCATTGCCCCAGGAGATCTGGTCTTTGCGGCTGCGCTGGTAGAAGGCGCCGACCTTCATGGTGTGGTTTTGCTTCACCCAGGTCAGGTTGTCGTTGACGTTGATCGTCGTGTTTGCCTGGAACCAAGGCGTCGCTCCCAGATAGCTCCAGCCAAAGTTGGTGTTGGAGCGTCCGTCGAACTGAAGGTCAGGGATCGACTGCCCGGGAATGTTGTAGAACATCGGAAGATCGATGCCGTTTGCAGCAGTCGACAGGTTGCCCTTCACGCCGTCTGTCGTGGTGCGCGTCACGCTGGGTCCGACGGTCAATTCGTTCAGAATTGACGGCGTCAGCGTGCTCGTCAGGTTCAATGAAAGATTCCAGCCCGGATGCTTCGAAGTGCATCCGCCCTGGATGTTGATCGCGCCCGCGCAGGCAAATGTGCCCAGACCGGGCCACGGCAGAATCGGAGCCTTCAAGCTCTCGGCATTGTTGATCCAGCGGCCAAAGAAGCGCTCGCTTTTGTTGAGCTGATAATCCACGCGCAAAATATCTTCACGGCGCGGGTCAGGATAAGACAAAGTTGTCGAGTAGTTGTAGTTCTGACCGCTTGCGCCACCGTAACCGCTCACATTCGGAAGCGGGAACAGGGCCAGCATCTTCTTCATCTGGTTGAAAACATTTAGCTGCGTTGCTGAAAGCGCTGCAGTGTTGATCTTGTTATTGGTGAAGTAAGGGCTCGAAACGACAATTGGTTTGCCATTGCCGTCCACCGATTGAGAGAAGTCACCGACACGCTCCAATGCCGTCGGGGTGTAGAACTGCGTCACATCTGCCGAGGGAATCAGTTGCTGGTAATATTCCTGGCTCCAGAAGAAGAACAGCTTGTCCTTGTTCTTATTGAAGCTGGTACCCGGAACAATCACCGGACCGCCTACCTGATAACCGGAAAAGTTGTAGCGATACTTTGCAATCGGTGTTTTGTTCTGGTTCGCGTAATAGTTGTTCGCGTTCATCCCCTCATTGCGATGGGAGATGCGGACGTTGCCATGGAACTCGTTTGTGCCGCCCTTGCTGACCAGCACAATCTGGCCACCGGCAGCTTTGCCGAACTCGGCCTGGTAGTTTGAGGTCAGAACCTTAACTTCTGCGATCGCGTCCGTGTTGATCGTGACGTGCGTTCCGCCATTGTTGCCGGTATCGACGTTGGACGAGCCGTCCAGCGTAAACTCGTGCTGATTCGCGCGGGTTCCGTTGATGTTGATCGCGTCCAGACCGCCAGTAGCAGACACGTGGCCGTCATACATGCCCGAAACGCCCGGAATCAACTTCATATAGTCCAGAACGTTACTGCCGTTCATGGCAATGTCGTTCAACTGCTTGCCCGTGATCAGATCCGAACGCTCGCCCGAATCCGCCTGCAACTGGATCTGACCTGCGTCAGCTGCGACCGAAACTTCCGAGTTCGCCGCTCCAATCTGCACGATCAGGGTTCCCACGCTCAGGTGATCGGTGACGTTCAGGATAAAGCCTCTGCTTTCAAGCTTTTTAAAGCCGACAGCCTCGACCGTAATCGTATAAGTGCCCGGCGGCAGGTTCGGAAGAACAAAATCGCCTGTCGCGTTTGTCGTTACTTCGCGGGTTACGCCGATCGCTGCCGATTTGGCTGCAATCTTGGCTCCCTGAACCACCGCACCACTCGGATCTTTTACGGTTCCCGAGATTGTTCCTGAAGTGACCTGCCCAAAGACCATGCCGCACAGCAACATGGTCAACATCGTGAGCGGAAGCAGTCGGCTTATCAGGCGCGACCATCCGTTTCCGCTCTCGTGCAACGCCTGAGACGCGTATCTTTCTTTCATGTATGGGTTCCTCCCCCGTAGGAGTTCTGTGAAGGTGAAAGCCGTCAGTTCTTGCGGCATCCTGCCGCTTTCTGACGTGCTTGGCTTGGTTTTCAAATGCAAGTTTGTGTTTTGCATTTGGGGTCACTCTGCGACTTGGCTTGTTCCCGCACCCGCCGGAAAACCCGTGCGTCGGGTTACTAACCATAAGTGACTACATCTCTGATTAATATTTGCCTGCTCCTTGCGCCTGCCAAGAAGAGCTTTCTGCATTCCCGTCCGCAGCCTCTTTCCCACTTTGTATCCTGCTTACAATACATGCATCGCAATGCTTCCGAACAAACTCACGCAAACTATCCCAATCAGCCTTTCAAAGTCACTGGAGCGAATCAAAAGCTTTCTTGAGGGTTTCCTGAGGGCGCTTTAGCTCGATGTTTCAGCCTGTTACACGCACCCGCAACTCAACCTGTTTGCCTTTTAAGAACGGGTATAATGGCCTGTATTCATTTACTTCGGAGAGGTCGCGCGCTTGAAAGGAGATTTCCACATCGCGGACTGGGAGGTTCAGCCCCAGCTGAACTGTATCCGCCGTGGTGACCAGTCTCACCACTTGGAACCGAAGGTCATGCAGGTGCTCGTCCACCTCGCTGCCCATTCCAACGAAGTGTTGTCAAAGGATCGTCTTATCCAAGCCGTCTGGCCAGACACCTTTGTGGGTGAGGACGTACTCACCCGCAGCATTAGCGAAATCCGGCGCGCCTTCGAAGATGACGCCCGCGCTCCCCGAATCGTGCAGACCATCCCCAAGGCCGGGTACCGTCTCATAGCCCACGTCGAAGTCTCAGCCGAGAGTGGCCCTCTACCTGTCGCACCAGCCACTCCCTCCCCTGGCAATGGTTCCGGCTCCGCAGTCTCCGCTGTAGCAGCTCCTGTCGTCCCTGCCGCCGCGCCACCCGTCTTACCCCCGGCACCTGCGCCAGACCACCGCACTGGGGGCCTCAACTTCTGGATTCCTTCTCTGGTCGTCCTCATCGCCGTTGTAGCGTGGCATTTTTGGACGCCGCGGGCCTCGCGTCATTCCGGCAGCGCTCTACGCACCGTTCCCTTTACCTCCTACTCCGGCAACCAGAGCCAGCCCGCTTTCTCACCGGATGGCAATCAGGTCGCCTTCGTCTGGAACGGTTCCAGCCGCGACAACTATGACATCTACGTAAAGGTCATCGGAGCCGAGACTCCGCTCCGCCTCACCAGCGATCCAGCCGAAGACTTCAGCCCCGTCTGGTCTCCCGACGGACGCTTCATCGCCTTTCTCCGCTTCTCTGACGCAGATCGCGGAATTTACCTCCTGCCCGCCAACGGCGGCACCGCCCGCAAGATCCTCACCCCAACCGGCAAAATCGAATGGGAGCGCGGAGCTCTCTCCTGGTCTCCTGACGGCAAGCGCCTCGTCTTTCCCGACGGAAAGTCCGCCAGCACACCCTCACGGGTCTTTTCTCTTACTCTCGATACCCTGCAGGCGCACAGCATCACCACTCCGCCCGAGCGCTGGGATGGCGACAGTGACCCTGTCTTTTCTCCAGACGGAACCCGCATCGCCTTCATCCGCGCCATCGAGGCTGCTATTCGCGATGTCTACATCATGGAGGCCGACGGCGCCGACGTTCGCCGCGTAACCTTTGACGATCGTTCCGTTGAGAGCCTCGCCTGGGACGCCGACGGCCAATCCATCATCTTTTCCTCCGACCGCGGAGGCCGTCCCTCCCTCTGGCGCTTGCGGCTGGAAAAAGGTGCCACTCCTGAGCGCATCGAGGTCGGCGGAGAGGACGCTACAGGCCCAGCCGTCGCCGCCAAGGGAAACCGCCTGGCCTACTCCCAGAGCAAGTCCAACTGGAGCATCATGCGCGTCAATCTCCATTCGGCAAACAGCAAAGCCGGAGCCAAATTCACGCCACTGTTCTCCGGTACTTTGCAGGATTCTTCGCCGCATTACTCACCCGATGGTAGCCGCATCGCCTTCCAGTCCTGGCGTTCCGGCACCCAGGAGATCTGGTTCTGTAACGGAGACGGCTCCTCGCCCGCCAAGCTCACCAGCTTCGCTGGTCCTTTAACGGGCAGCCCCAGTTGGTCGCCCGACGGAACCCGCATCGCCTTTGACGCCCGTCCAAACGGACATAGCCACATCTTCTTCATGACCACAGAGGGCTCGCTCCCCAAGGCTGCCACGTCGGGCGAGAGCAACGACATCGTCCCCAGTTGGTCGCATGACGGCCAGTGGATCTACTTCGGCTCCAACCGCAGCGGCTCTTGGCAGGTCTGGAAGGTCTCTCCCAGCGGAGGCGAACCGCAGCAGGTCACCCGCGGCGGAGGCTTCATCGCAGCCGAATCGCCCGACCGCCGCTGGCTTTATTACACCAAGGCCGATGTAGCCGGACTCTGGCGCGCCCCCATCTCCGGAGCAACTCAGGAACACCCCGAAGAAAAGGTTCTCGACTCTCCGCGTCTAGGCTATTGGGGCTATTGGAGCCTCACCCCCGAGGGTGTCTATTACCTCCGCAACAACGCCATAGAATTCAAGAACGCCGTCTCCGGAGCCGTCACCCGAGTCCTCCAGCTAGACCACACCCCGCCGCCCTTTGCTGGAATCACCGTCTCGCGCAACAGCGCCTGGCTCCTGTTCACCGACATCACAGAAGTCTCCAGCAACATCACCCTGGTCGAAAATTTCAAGTAAAGGTGTGGGCGGCGAAGCCGGGTGGCTGTGATCTTTCAAGACGTTGTCCATTCGTAAGGCAAATTGTTCGGAATTTACAACATAATGATGGCGTTCCATTCCTGCACCGCGATGGGGACGTTAGCCCCCTCGGCTGAGAAGTTAAGTTATTCCCTGAGCCCATTCCGAAATGCACCTTCATACTTTGGACATCACGAATCGGGAGGGGGAGAAGACGTGCTCTGCTTTAGCCTCTTTCAGAACCTAATTCAACGATTGGGCATCAATATAGCCTCTATTGGGGATACCTCTCGCGACAAGCGGTGCGGTCCCTTTTGATTGGAAGAACCGAAGGGAAGCTTATGTCTACCTGGCCCATTCCGAGTGCGCTGGACGCAAACACGCAAGCCTTTCCAGAGTTAACGGCAGCTCAGATTACCCGCCTTCTTCCCAACGGCACGTTGCGAAAGGTGGAGCCCGGCGAAATCTTGTTTCAGCCTGGCGACAGCGGCGTCCCTTTCTTCGTGCTGCTATCTGGAAGCATGGAGATTGTGCAGTCCGATCTGAATGGCGAGCGCACAATTGCAAGCCACGGTCCGGGCGGGTTTACCGGCGAGATTACTATGATCTCCGGCCAGCGATGCCTGGTGCGGGGTCGTGTTGTCGAGGCGGGAGAGTTTCTTGAGATCAGCGGAGACGGCTTACGCTCGCTTGTTGCAACCGACGCTGAATTGGGCGAGATCTTCATGCGAGCCTTCATCCTCCGTCGCATTGCGCTCATCAGCAGCGGGTATGGAAACTTGATCCTGATGGGTTCCCGCCACTGCGCCAATACTCTTCATATACGTGAATTCCTGGGGCGGAATGCATACCCTTACACCTACATCGATCTGGACACAGATAAGGCTTCTCAGGAACTGCTCGACCGTTTTGAGGTGAAGATTCATGAAGTGCCGGTCGTCATCTGTAACGGCCAAACCGTGTTGCGCAACCCATCAACTCAGCAACTGGCGGACTGCCTGGGATTCAACGCCAACATCGATGAATCTCAGGTTCGCGATTTGATCATCGTGGGCGCCGGACCGTCGGGGCTGGCAGCGGCTGTTTACGCCGCTTCGGAAGGGCTCGATGCTCTTGTTATCGAAACCCATGCTCCTGGCGGGCAGGCGGGGTCAAGCTCCAAAATTGAAAACTACCTTGGCTTTCCGACTGGAATCTCCGGGCAAGAATTGGCGGCGCGCGCTATCAACCAGGCCCAGAAATTTGGCGCAAAGATGATGGTGGGTCACGAGGTCGTGCAACTCAACTGCAAGCGTCGCCCGTACGAGATCGTGCTCGACAATGGCAACGTGCTAGCTGCACGCTCTATCGTCATTTCATCCGGAGCCCAGTACAACCAACCTCCGATTGCCAATCTGAAGAAGTTTGAAGGCCAGGGAATTTACTATGGTGCCACTCACATGGAATCGCAACTGTGTGAGGATGAAGAAGTAATCGTTGTCGGCGGCGGGAACTCTGCAGGACAGGCGGCGGTTTTCCTCTCGCAGACCGCAAGCAAAGTGCATATGCTGGTGCGTTCCTCAGAGCTGTCGGATACGATGTCGCGCTACCTTATCAAACGCATCTCCGATAATCCGGCAATCGAAGTTCATTACAGGACAGAGATCATTGCATTGCAGGGCGAGATGCATCTTGAATGCGTCACGTGGCTTGATCGGGTGAGCAATACTACATCTACTCATAAGATTCAACACATTTTCGTCATGGCAGGTGCATCACCTCGCACGGAGTGGCTACAAGGGTGTGTGGCCCTCGACGAAAAAGGATTCATCCTCACCGGGCGTGATATGGATCCCTTCTCCGCGCAACTGTCCTCTTCTCATTGGCCTCTCTCACGAGCTCCGGAGATGCTTGAAACCAGTCTTCCCGGCGTGTTTGCGGTTGGAGATGTTCGTGCCGGCAACGTAAAACGTGTGGCCTCGGCCGTGGGAGAAGGAGCAATAGCGGTTCACCTGGTTCATCGAACTCTGGCCGAACTCTGAACTCGGTTTCCTATCGCGCTCAATTGGTAGAACCTATTGCTGTCCGGGACGTAAGTCACTCACTGTCCAGCTCTCCTGGTGCGAGTGCTGCAGATTCATAACAAACAAAAGTGTTCTGCATCACAGACCCGGGCCTGGGACCGCGTTAATCTGCAACGTTCCAGGCAGATTGCATGAAAACAGCCGAGTCCCGCCCACTGGTAAATCCGTGGATCATAACGATTGCCGTGATGCTTGCCACTTTCATGGAGGTGCTGGACACTACTGTCGTGAATGTCTCGATTCCCCATATCTCGGGGAACCTGAGCGCCACATACGAGGAGGGGACCTGGGTTGTTACTTCCTACCTTGTAGCCAACGCAATCATCCTGCCGATGGCTGGATGGCTCGCCAGCTACTTTGGCCGTCGAAAGATGCTGCTAGCCTGCGTCGCGGGATTTTCCATTGCTTCCCTGCTCTGCGGAATGGCGACTACCCTTTCACAGTTGATCATCTTCAGAGTGCTTCAGGGACTGGCCGGTGGAGGGTTGCAACCTCTGGCGCAGGCAATCCTGTTTGAAACTTTTCCGAAAGAAAAGCATGGTCAGGCGATGGCCGCCTACGGCCTTGGAATTATCGTCGCCCCCATCGTGGGCCCAACCCTTGGTGGCTGGATTACCGACAATTACACATGGCGTTGGATCTTCTACCTCAACATTCCAGTAGGCGCTTTCTCCTTGCTAATGATGGCGCGGTTCATTCATGACCCTCCGTACATCAAGCGCAACCGCGATGGCAGCGTGGATCTCTGGGGCATAGGCCTGCTCGCACTCGGCCTGGGATCGCTGCAAATACTTCTCGACACGGGTCAGCGTAAAGACTGGCTCGGGTCGCGCGATATCCGTATAGAGGCATTCCTCTGCATAGTTGGATTGCTTTTCTTCGTCATCCGCGAGTTGACCGTCGAACATCCGATTGTCGATCTACGTGCTCTCAAGGACCGTTCGTTCGCCGTGGGAGTGCTGCTGATGTCTGCGGTCGGTTTCTGCCTGTATGCCAGCCTCGTCCTGCTGCCGCAGTACCTGGAAACACTGCTCAACTATCCTTCCATGCAGGCCGGACTCGCACTTTCGCCGCGCGGTTTGGGCTCTTTTGCGCTGACCTTCGTCGTAGGCGCCATCGCCAGCAGGGTTGACGTTCGCAAACTCCTGATCATCGGCTTTCTGGTGGCCGCCGTGACAATGTTCATGTTCTCCGGGCTTAATCTCAATGCCGGCTATTGGGATATTTTCTGGCCACAGGTGATGCAGGGAGGAGCCATGGCGTGCATGTTCATTCCACTCGCCGCTGCAGCCATGTCTCATGTCTCGCGCGAGAAGATGGGCAATGCCACCAGCATCTTTAACTTGATGCGCAACATCGGCGGCAGCATCGGAATCGCAATGATGACAACCATGTTGGCACGCCGCCAGCAGATGCATCAGAGCCGCTTGGTTGAACACATTCACCCCGGTCAGCCTCACGTCAGCGCGCTGCTCCACCAGTTCACGCAATTCTTCGTACTCAAGGGATCTGATCCCGTGACTGCTTCCAGGCAGGCTTACGGTGCTATGTTCGGACAGGTGCAACAGCATGCCGCCATGCTGTCTTTTGTCGAGGCGTTTAAAGTTATGGGCATCGTTTTCCTCGTCATGATTCCTATGGTCGCCCTGCTGAAAGACCCCAAAAGAAATGAAGTTTCAAAGGGGCCGTCGGCTTCAGCGGATGCGCAGGTAGAGGAAATTCAACCAGAACTGCTGCATGCCTAGCCGCATTGACGGCTTACCGATTGGGCTATCTGTCATGTAATCAGAAATTTGCCTTGCGGTTTGCCTCTAGATTCCACGCCAATATTTAGTTTTTCCGGATTGTGCCGACAATCACATTATTACGAGACCGCGTAGCGATATTCTATCCAACATAGTGCCGGAGCGTGCCTAATCGCGCATTCGACATGTCGTTAACCGGCGTCAAATGGTTTGATTTGGCACACGGCACGGCTCAACGGCTGGTCTGGCCGAGCGATTTGCAACGGCGTGGTTACTGTACTTCAGGCAAAGATCGCCTCCATCGAGATGTCATCGAGAGGGATCGACGACATTTGATGCTTGACGAGGCCTGTCATGTCCGATGATGTGAAGCGCGGGGCCGATGGTACATGGACTCCCAAAATAGTAGCTTTCGTTTGCAACTGGTGTACCTACACCGGCGCCGATTTGGCAGGAACCAGCCGTCTCAAGATGGACCCCAATGTACGCGTCATTCGGCTTACCTGCAGCAGCCGTGTTAATCCCCTTTTCATTATCAAAGCATTTGAGCGTGGAGCCGACGGAGTAATTGTGAGCGGTTGCCACACGGGCGACTGTCACTACAGTACCGGTAACTACTACGCCCGCCGCCGCTTTGCGATTCTGCATGATCTTCTCGATTTCATGGGTGTCGAAAACAACCGCGTGACCTTCTCCTGGGTCTCCGCTTCGGAAGGTAACAAGTGGCAGGAAGTGGTTAACCAGACAACCGCCCGTGTCAAGGAACTCGGCCCATCTTGCATGCCGCAGAACCAGAAGGGCGGTGAGTAGAGATGAAAGAGCTACAGGAACTCTCCCGCAAGCTACTCGCAGACGATGTCGTCAAGGTAGTGATTGGATACGAAGAAGGACCACGTGGAGTACGTGCAGCCTTTATCTCAGACCCAGCCCAGACCGACAGACTCGTCTTCGACAAACGCTGCGTCCAGAATCTTGCTACGTACCTGAATCCACGCCGTAAGCAAATTGCACAATTAGGAAAGCCAGCCATTGTGGTGAAAGGCTGTGACGCGCGTTCGGTTGCCGGGCTGATTCGCGAAAAACAGATTGAGCGCGGCAACGTCGTCATCATCGCCATGCGTTGCAGTGGAGTTTTACAAAATTCCGAGATTGATTCCGAACTTACCAGCGAAACTGTTTCGGTTCGCTGTGTGGGTTGTGATGTGTGCGACCCGAAGCTCTACGACCACATCCTCGGAGAATTGCCGTCTGCGCCTCCGGTCAACCCCCGGCGCACCGAGCAAATCGCCGCGCTGGAAGGGATGACTCCCGCCGAGCGTTGGAGTTTCTGGAACGACGAGCTGGCGCGCTGCATACGTTGCCATGCCTGCCGCGAGGCGTGTCCCATGTGCTTCTGCGTGCAATGCACGGCGGACAAAGGCCAGCCGCAATGGATTGATCCCTCACCTACGCCGCGCGCCAATCGCGCCTGGCAAACCATGCGCGTTCTGCATCAAGCTGGCCGCTGCGTCGATTGTCTTGAATGCGAGCGCGCCTGCCCTGAAAATATCCCTCTCGGACTTCTGGCACGCTATGTTGCCGATGCCGTCAAGAAGCGATTCGATTACGCAGCCTGCGAAGATCCCAAGGTGCCCGCTCCCATGGGTGTCTTCCGTACAGACGACGGCGAGGAGTTCATCCGGTGACGCGCAGATTCCTGTCCCACGAAAATCTGGCGCTCATGGTTACCGACCTGGTCGCCTCACAGATCCGCGTCATAGCACCGGTTCGCGCCGCCAACGATCCAGAACAGACCGACTATCTACCTATCGAGACTTTGGAAGACGCGGCTCTGGGCGTGCGTTTAACGCGGCATTCGTTGAAAGAATTCTTCCTTCCCCCGAGTGAGGTCCTGCTGCAATACCGCCAAACGAAAGAAGGCGTGGAGATCCGGGAAGTACCCACCACCGCTCCACCGCAAGTCATCATTGGCGCCACCCCCTGCGATGTCGCCGGGTTGGAAATCGTGGACAAAGTAATGGGCTGGGATTATCGCGACGAACTATGGTTCGGAAGGCGCGAGGCGACCACCATCGTGAGTTTCCTGTGTTCCGTGATGGACCATACCTGCTTCTGCACTGCTGTCGGCCTTTCTCCTGATTCCTCTCGAGGAACGGATCTGCTGCTCATCCCCGTAGAGGGCGGCTATCTCGCGAATGTGATCACGCCAAAGGGAGAGGCGCTTTTGCGGCGTTGCCCCGGTGCAACCGACGCAAGTGAGGCCGCCGAAACCAGCGCCGAAGCGGCACAACAGGAAGCGCGTCAGAAAGTAGTAAGCAATTTGGCCGCTATTCCAGCCGAATTCTCTGGTTGGCTTGCCACACATTACGATCATCCAGTCTGGAAGACAATTGCGCTGCGCTGCCATGGTTGCGGTGCCTGTGCCGGCATCTGCCCCACCTGCCACTGCTTTGATATCGTCGATGAGCACGACAGTTCAGAGGAAGGCGTACGCCGCCGCAACTGGGATTCCTGCCAGACCTCGAAGTTCACTCTCCATGCTTCGGGACACAATCCAAGACAGAGCCAGAGTGAGCGGTTCCGGCAACGAATTGAGCACAAGTTTTCGATTTATCCCAGCCGCTTTGGCGAAATCTTATGTACAGGCTGCGGTCGATGTGCCCGTGTATGTCCTGGAGGCATGGACCTTCCCGAGATCGTCGGCAATTTGGTGGCGCTGTTGAAGGCTGAACCTGAGGGGAGCGCTCAATGAACATCTACCAGCCTCATCTCATGCGAATCTGCGAGATCACTGACGAAACCGTCGATACCCGCACTCTGAAGCTTGAGTTCAAAGACGCAAAGATTGCCGAACAGTTCCAGTTCTCAGCGGGACAGTTTGGCGAGTACTCCGTCTTTGGCGAGGGCGAGAGCACGTTCTGTATCGCTTCTCCGCCTACCCGCGCGGGCTACATCGAGTGCAGCTTCAAGGCCACTGGAAAGGTAACTCAGGCACTCCGACGCCTGGCCGTTGGCGACACTCTCGGGTTCCGGGGACCTTACGGAAACCACTTCCCGATCGAGATGATGAAGGGCCATTCGGTTGTATTCATCGCCGGAGGCATCGGCCTGGCGCCCGTGCGCTGCGCCATCTGGAACGTGCTTGATCTGCGCGATCAATTTAGGGACGTCACGATTGTTTATGGAGCCCGCACCGTCGCCGATCTGGTCTACAAACGCGAACTGGATGAGTGGGCGCAACGCTCCGACCTTAAACTCTGTCTCGCGGTTGATCCCGGTGGCGAAACCCCGGACTGGAAGGGCTTGGTAGCCCGCATTCCAACCGCAGTTGAGCAGGCGGTGAGCACTGCGAAAGATACCTTTGCGGTGATTTGTGGCCCTCCCATCATGATCAAGTTCACTTTGCCGGTGCTGACCAAACTTGGCTTCCCAGGCGAACGGATATATACGACTTTGGAAAATCGCATGAAGTGCGGTCTTGGTAAGTGCGGACGCTGCAACATCGGATCGACCTATGTCTGCAAGGACGGCCCAGTGTTCACTGCGGAGCAGATCAAGGCTCTGCCGCCGGAGTTCTAAATGCGAACTGCGTGCCGCGAACACGGAAGGTTCCAATGAAGAGCGAATTGAAAGTAACGTCTGGCGTAAGAGGCAAGCACCCAAACCCGGCTATGGGTCGTATCGGAGTGTATTTCCTTCATTCCGATGAAGACGCCTCTGCGGCCAAAGATCTTCAGAGCCTTGCCGAGTATGCCTCGCAGCTACCCGGCGTGAGCATGGTGCGCACTCTGGCGGTCTCGGCTGCCTTGAATCCAGAGGCGCTGGCGCTGGTGTTTCGCCAAGCCGGACTGAGCGCCGTCGTTCTCGCCTCGGAGCACCCTGGCTTCTTCAAGCCCGCATTCTCCCGAGCTCTCGCCCTTGCGGGTGGTAATGGCGAACAGGTTCACCTGGCTTCTTTTGGAGAGCGCGGCGATGCGACGTCCCCAGACCGTGCCAAGGCCGTGCTCGCCTCTGCCGTCCAAGACATTCCCTTCACCTTGGCTCCTGAGCCACCTCTGAGCACATCCTTCAACACCGCAACCATGGTGATTGGAGGTGGCGTTGCTGGAATCCAGGCCGCTCTTGAAATTGCGGAGTCGGGGCACAAGGTTTATCTCGTCGAACGCACCGGAACCATTGGCGGGCGCATGGCGATGTTCGACAAAACATTTCCCACGCTGGATTGCGCGGCCTGCATCCTCACTCCGAAAATGGTAGCCGTCGGCCAGAATCCGAATATCGAACTGCTGGTCCTCTCCGAAGTGCAGGAAGTGGCTGGAAGCCTTGGCGCCTTCAACGTAAAGGTACTGAAGCACGCCACCCGCGTCGACGCCAGTGCCTGTGTTGCCTGTGGCGACTGCGCCCATTTCTGCCCCGTCACCGTGGCCAGCGAGTTCGACATGGGCATTGCGACTCGCAAAGGAATTTTCATTCCCTTCCCCCAGGCAGTGCCCAACGCCTACATGATCGATCCAGCCTACTGCACCTGGGTTCAGAGCGGCGGAAAAAAATGCGGCGCTTGCGCCAAGAAGTGCTCCAAAGACGCGGTTCATCTTGATGCGCAGAACGAAGTCGTCACCCTCGAAGTTGGCAACATCATTGTCGCCACTGGGTATGACACTCTGGACGCAACCCGCCTCCCGCGTTACGGCTATGGCACTTACCCCAACGTTTTAACCTCGCTTGAATTCGAGCGCCTGACAAATGCCTCCGGACCGACCGGCGGCAAAATCGTGATGAAGTCGAAGCGGCAGAACAAGAAGACCAAGGCCGACGAGTGGGTCTTTGAGCCCGACGGCCCCAAGCCAAATGCCGTGGCCATTATTCATTGCGTTGGCTCGCGCGACCGCAATTACAACCCTTACTGTTCGCGCGTCTGTTGCATGTATTCGCTGAAGTTCGCCCACCTCGTGCGTGAGAAACTCCCGGAAGCCAAGTGCTACGAGTACTACATCGACATGCGTGCATTCGGAAAAGGCTATGAGGAGTTCCACGAGCGAATCCGCGAAGAGGGCGTATCCCTTGTGCGCGGACGCACGGCCACTGTCAAGGAAATAGATTCGCAGCTTTATATTCACGGCGAAGACGTGATCGCCGAACACCTGATTAATGTTCCGGTCGACATGGTCATACTCTCCGTAGGATTGCAGCCATCGCACGGTTCCGCTGAACTGGCAGAGAAACTCCATGTGCCGATGGATTCCGACGGATGGTTCCGGGAGTTGAACTACAACTCAGAGCCGAACTCTACAGGTCGCAATGGAATCTACGTAGCCGGGGTCTGCCAGGGTCCGAAAGACATTCCAGATACGGTAGCCCAGGCGTCCGCGGCCGCCGCAGCAGCGCTGCGTTCCATCGTGGGCAGCAAGAGCAAAGAAGATCGCAACCCAATTCCGCAGAATGCGCTTGAACAGAAAACGGCCTCGCCCCAGCGTTCGTAAATGAGCGAGAGGAAAAAGGAAGAACATGGCAGTTCGCGTAAATCCGGACCTGATCGATGAACTGGAGCTCTTCGGGGCCAAGGACGTCGCCAAGTGCTATCAGTGCGGCAACTGCAGCGCAGCCTGTTCGCACTCTGACGATCCTTATGTCTTCCCGCGCAAGTCCATGCGCTATCTTCAAATGGGCCTGGAAAAACCGCTGCGCTCCGCGCTCGATCCCTGGCTCTGCTACTACTGTGGCAAGTGTTCCGATCAGTGCCCGCGTGGCGCCGAACCCGGCGAGACCATGATGGGCGTACGCCGCTGGCTCACCGCCCAATATGATTTCACTGGCCTTTCGCGAATGCTCTATCGCTCATGGAGTTCAGAGCTCATCGCCGTCCTCGGCGTTGCGCTGCTGACGGGCGCAGGATTCTCGATCTTCGGCTTCTTTTTCGGAGGCGGCAACCTCTCCGTTTATGACGGACCTAGCGCATTTCTTCCCGTGCACGCCATTCACGTCTTTGACTGGACGATGGGCGCCATCCTCGGACTGCTACTGCTCGTCAACTGTGTCCGCATGTGGCACTTCACCATGCGCAACGAGCACTCTGTTCCAGTACCGTTCTTGATGTACCTGCATTTCCTGCCTCTGTTGCCGCTACACTTTTTTACCCAAAAACGATTCCGGCACTGCGAGAATAAAACTCCCTGGGCCAATCACCTTACCCTGGTGCTCAGCTACCTGACCATGCTTGTCCTCATAATGGTCTTTCTGAAATACATGCAAGCGGGACCGCAGATTAACTGGTATGTCCACGTCTTCGGATACCTTTCTGCTGCCGGCCTTGTTGCGACCTCTATCTTCGCGATTCGCGGGCGCCTGAAAAAGGACGCTGCTTACCACCGGCACTCGCATGAATCCGACTGGATGTTCCTCGGGCTACTGCTCTTCGTCACCATCACCGGAATTCTGCAGCACATTCTGCATCGCGCCGGATTGCCGATGGCGGCAAACATTATCTACATCGTGCACTTGATGGGCGTGGTTCCCATGCTCGGACTTGAAGTGCCATTCAGCAAGTGGTCGCATCTGGCATATCGTCCACTGGCAATTTATTTCTCGCAACTGCAACAGGCAGCCCAGGCTGAAAAGACCGCGAATCTCGTAACGCTGCAGCCACGAGCGTAGGGAACGGAGCAACCATGGCGGAAGAGCGGATTGGCGTTTACGTTTGTAACTGTGGAACCAACATAGGCAAGATTGTCGATGTAGCCGCCGTCGCCGCATCGGCGCTGAAAATTCCCGGCGTTGCCATCGCCCGTTCGTATAAGTACATGTGCTCGAATCCCGGCCAGGAGATGATTCTTCAGGACATTCAGGATAACGGTCTTACCCGTATTGTCGTTGCCTCCTGTAGCCCGCGCATGCACGAAGCAACGTTCCGCGGCGCCATCAAACGCGCGAGTCTCAACCCGTACATGCTCGAAATGGCAAACATCCGGGAGCAGTGCAGCTGGATTCACGACGACACCGCCGCCGCCAGCGAAAAGGCCAAGGCCCTCGTACACGCCGCGGTGCAGCGCGTAAAGTTCAATGAACCCCTCGAGAGCCGTTCGGCGCCAATGTGCGCATCGACTGTGGTCCTCGGAGGCGGCGTTACTGGATTGACCGCGGCCCTCGAACTGGCCGATGCCGGACAGCAAGTCTTTCTCGTAGAGAAGCAGGATCACCTCGGTGGCAATGTCGCACGCCTCGATCTCACCGCGCCCTATCTCGACTCCGCGCAGGACCTCCTGCGAGCCTGGATCTCACGTGTCGAGCGCCATCCCAACATTCACCTCTTCCTGAATGCCGAACTGACCGAACTTAAAGGATTCAACGGAAATTTCAAGCCCCGCTTGCGAACCGAAGATGGCGAGACTCTGGAACTAGACGCCGGCTCCGTGCTGGTCTGCACCGGATACAAGGAATTCGATGCTTCCCGTATCTCGCAGTATGGATACGGCCGACTCCCCGACGTGATTACATCCTTCGAACTGGAAGCGATGTTGCGCACCGGCAAGTTACAAACAAAGTCTGGCAAGTTGCCGCGCTATGTATCCATCATTCACTGCGTAGGATCGCGCAGCGAGCGGTTCCATCGCTATTGCTCACGCGTGTGTTGTACAGCAGGGCTCAAATACGCGTTTGAGATTAAATCGGCGCTGCCCAATGCGCGCGTCGCCAACCTGTACACCGATATCGAGTCCTTTGGAAAGGGTTGCGAGGACTTTTATCGCAAGTGCTCCGAGGCAAAAACTTCTTTCGTAATGTTTGCCAAGGGTGAGTTGCCGTCTGTTCGTGCGGCGGCTCCCGAAGACGGATGTGGCATGCTCATAAGCCTGAAAGAGCAGCTCTCCGGCGAAGAGATCGAGATGCCGACTGACCTTGTCGTTCTCATGGTCAGCATGGAACCCCGCGAGGATGCCGCGGAAGTCGCGCACATCGTCAACATCAGTTGCGACAAAGACGGATGGTTCATTGAAAGCCACCCCAAGCTCGATCCTGTTGCCACCACAACCGACGGAGTTTATATCGCTGGAGCCTGTCAGTTCCCCAGGGACATTCCCGAGTCGATCACTCAGGGCCGCGCCGCTGTGGCACGCATTCTCGGCAAGGTTGCGCAGGGAAAAATCTCCGTTGACGCCGTGTACTCGGAAGTCCAAGACAAGCTCTGCGCCGGCTGTCGAGCCTGCAATTCGCTATGTCCGTACGGGGCAATCGAGTTCAATGTGGAGAAGCACGTCAGTCACATCATCAGCGCCGTCTGCAAAGCGTGTGGCTGTTGCGCGGCTGCTTGTCCGGCAGGGGCGATCAAGGTTCGTCACTTCACCGACGAACAGATTTACGCGCAGATCGAAGGCGTACTCTAGCTTCCATTCTTCGGAGCCTTGAAGAATGGAAGGGAGCCGTGGCCCCTTCATTCGCTCGAAGCCAGAATTAGATACTCCTCAAATGCGAGTCCCAGCACTCGAATACGATCTGACTTAATCTCCAACAGGTTGATTCGGGGCACAATTTCTCCGGGCATCGCAAATTGTGCCGCCACCCGATCCGTGGGAATAATGCCTTCCACGACGGCAACTCTTACGGCCGAGCCTTCCGTTTTTGCGAGATGAGCTTCGCGCTCTTCCCATCCGCTCTTGAGCTTCAATCCGTCCACAAGCAAAAAGTCCAGGATGCGATTGGCCATTTCGAAGCCCGCCTGCTCAAGCGTGTCCTGCTGCGGCACTAACCCAAGCCAACTTGTCCCCAGTCTGTAGGTGAATCCCCACAGCGGCACTCCGTTCAGATCGATCGCCGGAAACAGCGACTCGCCGGTGAATCCCGACACTGTCATCAAAGAGTGGCGGGCGGGATCAAACCACACGCTTAGTGGAACCCATATCGCTTCGACCGCCTCTTGATGATCCACCTGCGTAGGCAACTTGCACTCTATGGCAAATACAAAAGGAGCAACCAGGACGAAGGGTCCCGTTCTACGCCTCGCCAAAACCGACGGCAGGGCAGCTTCCATCTGTTCTCGCTCAAGGCGGATTCCACACTCTTCTTCAAGCTCCCGCAACGCCGTGTGCAGCAGGTCTGGGTCGTCGGGATCACGCCTGCCTCCAGGAAACGACCAATGTCCCGACCATGGGTCATCTTTCCGCTCCGAGCGTCGGATGAGCAAAATCGATTCATTAGGGAAGCGGGCGCGCACAATCGCCACTGCTGCTAAGGGTTCTGCCAATTCCATATTGTTCCATCGCTCAACGCAGGATTAGTTTGCCCGTCTCGACCACACATCGATATTCGTAATCTCTTTTGGGCTATTCCTCGCGAGTCGCACCCTGATCGCGTCTCCGACCACCTCGACGACAGGGCGCATCTTCTGGGCACAAGCATCGCACAAAAACACGTACTCCGTCTTGTGCTCGGTTCCACCAGACTTGTCACCGATGTCGATATCCAGGCGGAAGAGTCTCCCATATTCATGGGAGGGATTTGCACAAAACTTATTCGCACATATCCGGACCATGGCTTGCCCTTCCTTTGGCTTATCAATCTAGTGCAGATCGCGGCGCGAAACTGTTCCGCCTGACTCCCTAATGGGTGAGCTGGCTCACACGTGAGTTCTTCCTCAGCTCCGGACTCAAGTTTTGTCCGCGTTCTCCGATGTTCAAACTGAAGATGATTGTGTGCATACCCGTTTCAACGGTCATCCACAGCGCTCGAAGCAAGATTTACCTTGCGCAGCCGTCGCGGATCCGCTGCCGAGACGTGCTTGCTCTTTTGTCTGGGAGTCAACGTTATGGACGAGTTCATCCAGGAGTTCCTAATCGAAGGCGGCGAGCTTCTCGACCAGCTTGATCGCGACTTCGTCGAGTTCGAACAAAATCCGAACTCAAAAGAGTTGGTCGCGAGAATCTTTCGGGCCGTCCACACCCTAAAGGGGACTGGCGGAACCATTGGACTCAAGAAACTCGAGTCGGTCAATCACGTGGGAGAAAGCATCCTCTCACGCGTGCGTGACGGCAAGCTCAGCGTGAATGCGGAGATGACTTCCACGCTGCTCAGGATGATCGACGTTGATCGCCAACTGCTGGCCTCGGTCAAAAACACCGGAGAAGAAGGCGACATGGATCTGACATACGTGATCCAGTCCCTCACTGACATCCTGACGGCACACGACCAACTGAATAAGGACGTCACGCCGAAAATTGAGAAGCCTGACTCTGCGACTCATCCTCGGCTCGGAGAAATACTCATCGAGCAAAACGCCGCCGAGCCGGCCGCGGTTGCGGATGCGCTTGAGCTTCAGCTTGCGGGCGACCCACGCCTCATCGGCGAAATCCTTGTGCAGAATGGCGCAGTTCAGAGAAACGAGATCCAGAAAGCATTGCAGGCTCAGTCCGAAACACATGAAGAGTCGACCAACAGCAACATTCGTGTGGATGTCAATCTTCTCGATAAGGTGATGAATCTTGTCGGCGAACTGGTGCTCGCCCGCAATCAGATTTTGCAATTCACGTTGAGCCAAAAAGATCCAGCGTTCCTGAACACTGCTCAGCGCCTCAACTTGATCACCACCGAGTTGCAGGAAGGCGTGATGAAAACACGCATGCAGCCGATAGGAAACGTCTGGAACAAATTCCCTCGCATCGTGCGCGACCTCTCTAATTCCACCGGCAAATCGGTACGGCTTGAGATGGAAGGCACGCAGACCGAGCTCGACAAAACAATCATCGAGGCCATCAAGGATCCTCTCACCCACATCGTTCGCAATTCGCTCGATCACGGCATAGAAACTCCAACCGTGCGTGAGGCAGCAGGAAAGCCGCGCCAGGGACTGCTGTTGTTGCGCGCTTTCCACGAAGGCGGGCAGGTCAATATCGAGATCTCCGACGACGGTGCCGGGCTCGACCTGGATGCGATCATGGCAAAGGCAATCGAGCGTGGCATTGTTCCTCCGCAGCATGCCTCAAAAATGTCTGACCGTGAAATTGGAAATCTCATCTTCATGGCGGGATTCTCAACCGCCAAGCAGGTCACCAATATCTCCGGCCGCGGCGTAGGTATGGACGTTGTTAAAACCAACATCGAAAAGATCGGCGGCACGGTTGACGTCTCTAGCGTGCACGGCCACGGCACCACATTGAAGATCAAGATTCCGCTCACCCTGGCAATCATTCCCGCACTGGTTGTCACCACCGGCGGCGAGCGCTTCGCAATACCTCAGGTGAACCTCGTGGAACTGGTTCGGCTTGAAACCAAAGCCGCTGAAACCGGGATTGAACGCATTCAGGAAGCGGCTGTGTATCGCCTACGCGGAACTCTCCTGCCCATCATCTATCTCACTCGCGAACTGAAGCTCGAGCCTAGGGAGCATGACGCAGATGGTGCCATCAATATCGTCGTTCTCCAGGCAGACAGCCGCCAGTTCGGGCTTGTCGTGGACGGAATCAACGATACCGAAGAAATCGTTGTGAAGCCTCTTTCCAAACAATTGCGGTCTGTCTCCTGCTTCGCCGGAGCAACCATCATGGGCGACGGCAAAGTTGCTCTAATTCTGGACATCCTCGGTCTCGCCCAACGTGCATCACTGGCCGGAGACTCCGCCGGACATCGCGCTGAGATCTCCAAGAACGAACTCGCGGAAGAAACTCAGCAACGCGAGTCTTGGTTGCTCTTCCGGGTCGGAGACCGCGGCAAGCTCGCACTCCCGCTCTCGATGGTTTCGCGCCTTGAGGAGTTCGATCCCGAAGCCATCGAGCGTTCTGGTAATCGCCAGGTCGTCCAGTACCGCGGAGAGATCATGCCGTTGGTAAGCGTCTCCGATGCATTACAGATGGCCACTTCTACAACACGCGAAGGCCCAATGCAGGTCGTCGTACATTCGACGGACGGCAGCAGCGTGGGCTTGGTGGTGGACGAAATACTCGACATCGTCGACCAACACGTGTCGATCACCCGGCAAGCCGAGGATCGCCACCTGCTAGGTTCCGCAGTCATTCAGCAGCACGTCACCGACCTGCTCAACGTACCGGAATTGATTTCATCGATTGCAGGCGATGGGAGGATCGCATGAGTGCAAATCAGCAGCAGTTCTGCACCTTCTACATCCAGGGCCTGATGTTCGGCGTGGAAGTCGAAACCGTCCAGGAGGTGATTCGGCACTTGGATATGACATGCGTTCCACTGGCACCCGACGTTGTCGCCGGATTGATCAATTTGCGTGGCCAGATCGTCACGGCAATCGATCTTCGCCGCCGTCTTGGCGTTCCCAACCGGCTAGACAGCCAGTTGCCAATGAACGTAGTGGTCCGCACCGCCGAGGGCGCCGTCAGCCTTCTAGTCGATGAGATTGGCGACGTGGTGGAGGTGGAAGACAAGGATTTCGAAGTGACTCCCGATACTGTTTCCAAAACTAGCCGCGAACTCATCCGGGGAGTCTACAAGCTCAAGAACGAACTGCTGCTCGTGCTTGATACGCAGCGCTCCGTAAACATCGGTGCGCCGGGCAGCCCGGAAGCTCATTGACAGGAACTGCACAATAAATGGAGGACGTGATATGGCAGGAAAAGGTTTGGCATTAGGTCGCACACAAGGGAACGGAGCTTCACACGGAGCGAGTGGATTGTCTCGCGGCGTCGCCTCCGAGTTTGATCGTTCTATGAAGAAAGCCAGCTACATTGACGATACCCCGGTGCCCGTCGTCGTCATGGATTGCGATCACAACATCGAATACCTCAACAGCGCCGCGGCTCTGCTGGCGGGTACCACGCAATCGGCCAGCATCGGCTTGAAACTGTGGGATCTGTTTGACAACGATGCCTGTCGCACGGGTACCTGCTTTACGTCGCGGGTGATTCGCGAAGGCCACTCATCGGGCGGAGATGCCGTATGCACGGTTCAAGGACGCAAGCTGCCAATTCGCACTTATGCCGCCCCGCGCTTTGACGAAGACAACAAGATCACCGGCATCGTACAGGTGATTGAAGACAACACACAAAACGTACGAATGGCTGAAGAATTATCGCGCCTCACCAAAGCCGCACGCGATGGCAACATGGACGAGCGCGGCGACGCCGACAAATTCGAGGGTAGCGCTCGCAACGTAATCGTCGAAGTCAATCAGATGCTCGATGCTTATGCCGAGAAAATGAATTGGTACAAGTCAATCATTGACGCCGTTCCCTTCCCCGTCCATGTGTTGGACAAGGAAATGAATTGGGTGTTCCTGAACAAAGCGTTCGAAAAGCTGATGGTGGACCAGAAAGTAGTTCGCGACCGCCACGAGGCTGCCGGGAAACCGTGCTCCAATGCAGGAGCTAGCATCTGCAATACACAGACCTGCGGCGTCGTGCAGCTTAACCAGGGAGTCAACGAAAGCTATTTCGATTGGCACGGGGAGAACTGTAAGCAGGACACCACGAAGCTTTTTGACAGGCATGGCGAGCACGTCGGGTATGTTGAGGTTGTGCAGGATCTGACTTCGATTGTTCGGGTCAAGCACTATGTGAATATGGAAATCGATCACCTCGCGGCCAACTTAACTAAACTTGCACAAGGCGACTTCAACCTCGACCTGCAGGTTCAGGAATCTGATCAATACACCGTCGAAGCCAGAGAACAGTTCAGCAGAATCAATGCGAGCCTGGCATCCGTAAAGGAGGCCATTGCATTACTGGCTAACGACACCGAGTCGCTGACCAAGGCCGCAGCGCAAGGTAACATTTCGATACGGGCCGATGCCAGCAATCACCAGGGCGGTTACCAAAAGATTGTTGAAGGAATCAACAATGCATTCGAATCGATGGCACAGCCATTGATCCGCTGTATCGAGCACCTCGAAAAGCTAAGCCGCGGCATCAATGGTGAACAGATCACTCGTGTCTACGGCGGGGAGTTGAAACGACTCGCCGAGAGCTTCAACAAACTTTTCAAGACTATCGATGATTTGGTTGCCGACTCCACACTGTTGGTTCAAGCTGGGACTGAGGGCAAGTTGAAGACGCGCGCTGATGCTGACAAGCACATGGGCGACTTCCGCAAGATCGTACAGGGATTCAACTCCACTCTCGACGCAGTCGTTGGACCGATGCAGGACGTTGGTACAGTGCTCACCAAACTTGCTGGCGGCGACTTCACGGCGAAGGTCACAAACAAATATGCCGGAGAGTACGAAGTGCTGGCGGACGCCGTGAACACGCTCTCCACTTCGGTTCGCTCTGCTCTTGAGCAAATTGGGAGCAATGTCTCGGCCCTGACAAGTTCGGCAGAGGAACTCACTAAGGTTAGCCAGTCCATGGGTTCCAATGCTGATGAGACTGCGACCCAGGCGAGTGTGGTATCCGCCGCGGCCGAGCAAGTCAGCAACAACGTTCAAACCGTCGCAACCGGCGCTGACGAGATGAGCGCCAGCATCAAGGAGATCGCCAAGAACACAGCCGAGGCAACGCGGGTCGCAACTTCCGCCGTCCGCACCGCCGAGGTCACAAATGTCACGATCTCAAAACTTGGCCAGAGCAGCGCAGAGATCGGCCAGGTCATCAAGGTCATCACTTCCATCGCGCAGCAAACCAATCTTCTCGCGCTCAACGCCACGATCGAGGCTGCGCGCGCCGGCGAAGCGGGCAAAGGGTTCGCTGTGGTTGCCAATGAAGTAAAGGAACTAGCGAAGGAAACAGCCAAAGCCACCGAAGACATCAGCCGTAAGATCGAAGCCATACAAGGTGACACGAATGGCGCCGTCTCGGCCATCAGTCAGATCAGCCAAGTCATTGGTCAGATCAGCGATATCCAAACCACAATCGCCAGCGCCATTGAAGAGCAAAGTGCAACCACCAACGAAATCGGACGCACCCTCGCGGAAGCCTCAAAGGGGAGCACCGATATCAGCAAGAACATAGGAGGAGTTGCCGAAGCTGCTCGTGCCACGACCGTGGGTGCAACTGACACATCGAAGTCCGCACACGCTCTCGAGAAGATGGCCGCCGAACTGCAAACGCTCATGTCTCAGTTCCGCTATTAATACACAGAACAGCCGCAAGGTGAAATTGGCCTTCGCGGCTGTGCATTTCAGGATTCTTTTGGAAGGAGCCGTCATGCAGGCCTTAGTCGTAGATGATTCCTCAACCATGAGGAAGCTTCTGAAATCCATTCTGCTCGGAGCAGGCTTCGAGGTGATCGAGGCCAAGGACGGGTTTGAAGCTCTTGCCTGCCTTCAAGACGGCGCCTCCGATGTTGTGCTACTGGACTGGAACATGCCCGAGATGAGTGGAGTGGAGCTGCTGAGCCAACTCAGGGCAAATCACACCTATAACCAGATGCGGATCATGATGGTCACCACCGAGTCTGAACAGGAGCACATCATGCAGGCACTGCACGAGGGCGCCGATGAGTATGTAATGAAGCCCTTCACCAAGGACGCGGTCCTCGACAAATTGCAGATCCTTGGTTGCATCCGATGAAATACCGAGTGCTGATAGTCGATGACTCGGTTGTTATGCGGCGCATCATCCGGCAGGCGCTTGAGTGCGACCCCGACATTGAGGTGGTAGGCGTTGCTGCGAATGGAAAAATTGCACTCGCCATGGCTGAGCAGCGCGCCGTTGACGTCATAACCTTGGATATAGAAATGCCGGAGATGGATGGACTCCAGACCGTTCGGGAGTTGCGTTCCCGCGGCGTCGGTACTCCGGTCATCATGTTCAGCACGCTGACAGAACGGGGCGCGCTCGCCACCCTCGATGCTCTCGCCGCGGGCGCAGACGACTACGTCGCAAAACCAGCAAATGTCGGCAGCGTGCAAGACAGCATGTTGCGCGTTCGTCTCGAAGTCATACCAAAAATCAAAGCACTCTGCTGGAAGGGCAGAGGGCACCGGCCTTCCCCGCAAGATTCATCCAACCGTAAATCGGCCAGCGCCACCCCGGCCGCAGTCGCCACGGCAACCGCGTCGTCCCAGGCTCCGCTGCTCGCGACGCCTGCACCGAACCATGACATGCGAGTGGACATCGTGGCCATCGGAACATCCACGGGAGGTCCCAATGCGCTCGCGGAAGTGATCCCACATCTCCCGGCGAATTTCCCGGTGCCCATTGTGATTGTTCAGCACATGCCACCCACCTTCACCCGATTTCTCGCCGAGCGACTTACTACGGCATCTTCACTTCTGGTAAGGGAGGGAACGCCCGGCGCCGTGCTCAGTCCGGGGCACGTGTGGATTGCGCCTGGTGACTTCCACATGAACTTGCGTCGCGACGAAGGATCCGTACGTCTGGGCATCCTGCAGTCGCAGCCTGAAAATTCCTGCCGTCCCTCGGTGGACGTGCTGTTTCGATCGGTAGCCGAAGTCTTCAGGCAAAACGTACTCGCCGTCGTCATGACCGGCATGGGACAAGACGGACTCCGCGGCTGCGAGCACATCAAAGAGGCTCGAGGTCAAATCATCGTGCAGGATGAGGCCACATCCGTTGTCTGGGGCATGCCTGGCTTTGTCGCGAAGGCCGGCCTGTCCGACTGCATCCTGCCCCTCACCGACATCGCAGACGAGATTGTCCGCAGGGTAAACCGAGGACGCCATGCTTTGCCGCACACCTCTCAAGCTGGCAATGCAAACGTCTCAGGCAGCCAACGTGTACAAGGCGGTGCGTATGGGGCTTGAGACACTCGAATTCGAATACTTGCGCCATTTTCTGGCCCAGTACTCCGCCGTCGTGCTGGACGAAGGCAAGGGCTACCTCGCCGAATCGCGTCTTACCCCCCTAGCATATCGCGAGGGCTTGGATTCGGCACAGGACCTGGTCGCCTGTATTCGGCGCACTTCTTTCAGTGGACTGCATCGCAAAGTCCTCGACGCAATGATGAACAACGAGACATGGTTCTTTCGCGACCATCTGCCATTCGAAGCATTGCGCACAGTCATTCTTCCCGAACTCATCGCCGCGCGCGAGGTCACCCGGCGCCTCAGCTTTTGGAGCGCCGCCGCCTCAAGCGGCCAGGAAGCATATAGCATCGCCATGACGATCGCCGATCAATTCGGAGGTCTTCCCGGTTGGACTATCTCGATCCTGGGAACCGATCTATCGTCTGCCATTCTGGAACGAGCACGCTCCGGCCGCTACAGTCAGCTCGAAGTGAGCCGAGGTCTTCCCGCAAGATATCTGGCCAAGTATTTCAGCCGCGAAGGATCGGAATGGGTTCTGTCCCCTGCAATTCGAAACATGGTGGAATTCCGCGAACTCAATCTCACCGAGCCGTGGCGTACCCTGCCCAAGTTCGATACCGTCTTTTTCCGCAACGTAATGATTTACTTCGAGCTTGAGAATAAGCGGCAGATCCTCACCCGTCTTGTCTCCACCATGAAACCAGACGGCTACCTCCTGCTCGGTGCTGCCGAAACCACCTACGGCCTCAGCGATTCCTTCGTCCGAACTTCCTGGGATAAAACCGCCTATTACCGGATGAAGATGTGAGATTCGCGCCAGCCCCGAATGGTTCCAACATGCAGCGGAAGGACCTGCTTCCTTGCTCATATTTGCTCGCGCCCAGCCTCAGATACATCCCATGGTAACCAGCTTTTCATCCCTAAATCTCACCTGATCGAGTGAAGTAATACACTGTCGGTTCCCATATTGGAGTCCAAATTCATTTTTGGCATCTTCAGGTACTCTGGACGCATCATAATACGTGTAGTTTGTAACTGTGTCCGGCGCCCCCCTCCCCTCCTTGCGCCGGTTTAACTACTAAAAGTTTACGTTCATCAGAAACTTGCATAAGTCCGATGGGATACCCCATCGCCGCTCAGGAGGGTTTGTATGAGACACCTTGCGACAATTCTCATCGTTTTGACTTGCATTTGCTCCATAGCCTGTGGTGGAGGAGGTTCCAAAACTACCGCCACGCCGACGCTGTCGTCCATCGGCATTTCTCCGGTCTCCGCCTCAATCGCTACGGGACAGACGAAACAACTGAAAGTCACCGGCACTTACACGGACGGCACCACGCAGGACCTCACCGGCACAGTAACCTGGACCTCAAGCAATCAGCGTGTAGCGACCGTGAATGCCGCTGGTTTGGTGTCCGCTGTCTCCATCGGAAGCGCCACGATCACTGCGGCCTCCGATTCCCATAGTGCAACGGCTTCCATCGCGGTGACCGCTCCAGGTTCACCAGCGCTTTCGTCCATCCTGATTACACCGGCCTCCACCACTCTTGCTGCCGGGCAGACGAAGCAATTGAAAGTCACGGGCGCCTACAGCGACGGTTCCACGCAGGACCTCAGCAACGCCGTCACCTGGTCCTCCAGCAGTCAATCGATTGCAACAGTGAATGCCTCCGGAGTGGTAACCGCTAAGGCAACCGGACAGGCCACTATCAGTGCGGTCTCTGGCTCACTTAGCGCCACAGCATCGGTAAATGTGACGGGCGCAGTACTGGCCTCCATCGCGGTCGCTCCCACAAGTGCATCGGTCGCCACTGGCCAAACACAGCAGTTCTCTGCCACCGGAGTATTTACCGATGGCAGCGCGACGGACATCACCGACAGCGTGACCTGGAGTTCTGACACACTCGGCGTTGCCACACTCAGCACCAAAACACCAGGTTTGGTCAGCGGAGTCAGCCCTGGAATGGCAAAAATCACTGCCACCTCCGGAACGGTTGTGGGCACGGCACCTCTCGTCGTAACGGCCGCAACACTTCTATCCATAGACATATCACCCGACGATGAGTCCACACCGATCGGCGGCCAGGTACCGTATGTTGTCACTGGAACTTACACCGATGATTCCACGCAGGATCTGACAAATGCCAGCTTCACTTCTTCGGATCCGGCGATCGCAGTCATTGATCCTGTGACTGGCATAGCTACCGGAGTAGCCACGAGCCCCACTCCGGTGACCATCACTGCCACCGTCGGAAGTTTGACGAGCACTACAACGTTAACGGTACTGTCGCCGACGTTGAAGTCAATCAGCATTACACCTGCTGCGGCTACGCTCGCCGTCGGCACCACCTCACAACTCGCGCTCACGGGGGTGTTCAGCGACGGTAACACCGAGCCCCTGACCGAGGGAGTAACCTGGACCTCGTCGGTTCCCTCGATTGCCGGAGTCGATTTGAACGGTCTCGCTATTGGAATTGCAGCGGGTCAGTCGACCATTACTGCCGTTTATGGAGGCTCATCGGCCACCGCCACTCTCACGGTCGTGCCTCCCACACCGTCTTACGTTTCGGTGACTCCGGCAACAACCGCAATCGGAATCGGTGGCACACAGCAGTACACCGCGACCGCTGTCTTCGCAGATGGCAGTACGCAGGACGTAACTTCGCAAGCCCAGTGGGAATCTTCTTCCGCGGTCGTCGCACTGGTCAGCAATACTGGTTTGGCAAACGCACTGAGCATGGGCAGCACGAAAATCAGTGCTGTATTCCAAAACGTCATTGGGTCTGCCACTCTCAACGTATCTTCCGCCAAGCTCACCTCAATCACGGTACTGCCAGCGGCGCCGATTGTGCCAACGCGTACCAAGATCCAGTTCACTGCCATGGGGACCTTCAGCGATGGCAACACGATCCTGCTCACTGGAGTTAGTTGGCATAGTTCCTCGGCCAGTCTTGCGAACATGACAAGCAATGGTGTCGCACGCACCAAGAAGACCGGCACGGTCACGATATCTGCTTCCTTAAACGGTGTTACCGGTAAGACCACGATGACCATTACTTCGTTACCGCTGGTCTCGGTAACCATAGCGCCAGACAATCCGACCATCGCTCCGGGAACTGTACAGCAGTTCTCGTTAATCGGAACTTTCGGCGACGGCTCCACCGTGGACCTGTCTAGGTCAGCGTATTGGCAGACTTCCAACTATCAGCAGGCTGTTATTTCCGGCTCGGGACTTGCTACGGCGGTTGCCGCCGGTACGGTCACAATTACGGCGAGTTTCCGTGGGCTCTCTGATACTGCGATTCTCACCGTCACAAACGCATCCATCGTGAGCGTGTCGATAGCTCCGGCTTCGGCCTCGATCACTCTCGGATCCTCCCAACAATTCACCGCAACCGGCAATTTCAATGACGGATCCGCGCAGGACATCTCGGCAATCGCGCTATGGAAGTCTTCGGATCCAGCAATTGCGGTGGTGAGCAAAACGGGTCTGGCAACCAGCGCCGGACGCGGTACCGTGAACATCAGCGCTACTTTCAAGTCCAAAACAGCAACATCCACACTGACTGTAAACTGATCCTCTTCGCTGAAAGTCTTCCCTCCCCTTCGGGGGGAGGGCTCTTTTTTTGCGTACGTAGTATGAGTGGATGGGTGGCGAGGTATCGCCAGACTTACTGCCATATTGTAGAAAACGCGCCGCACACGCCAGCTACTTCGAAGGAACTACCGATGCGCCTTCCCCGATAACCGTCGCCCATTTGCGCACTCGCCAAGACTTTACCAGACCGTTCTTGACGTAGGGATCGGCCATGACGAAAGCCTCCGCCGTTTCAGGCGATGAACCTTGGAAGACAAGTATCGCGCCATCCGCAGGCTCTGCAAGCGCACCTGCTAGGACGAGTTCTCCGCGTTCGTTCGCCTCTCTTGCCAATTTCAAATGCGCTTCGCGAAACTCCGCTCGTCTCTCCAGATAATCGTCCACCACGTCATAGAAAAGAATGTGATGCATGGCAAACCCTCCGTCTATTTTTGCCATTCTAGCGCGGTCCGGGAGAAATGGAGAGATCGGACGCACTCTGTGGTACTGACGTCAGTGCATTCAGAATCTGCCTGACCGCGCTGACGGCATGACGGAAATCAATTCCGCAACCGTGAATCGTAGGTCCTTCCCGACGCATGTCGCGAACCAGAAATTCGTACTGTGTTTCACTCTCGCGCACGATGCCGATGTAGTTCCCCTTACGCACCTGATAATCATCAGTTCCCGAGTGGACCTTCGCAGCCCCGTGTTTCTGCACCAAACTAGCCTGAGTGGAAATCATCGTTATCCTCGCTTCCCCCAGAAATAGGGCACGTCAGTCGCCAAATGTCCTCGCCTGCCGCACACCTCAGCCACACCGCTAACTGCCACGTTTCTCGTCAACGCAAAGTTCCTGTCGTGCCCGGAATATTATCCAAAGCGCCCGGCCGGAAAGATTTACATGCGCGAACGCAGTAAATGGGGGTAGATCGTAAGAAGAGAATTCGCAGCGGCAGCACCGCCTCAGTGAGAAAACGCGAAACGCAAGTACACCGGCAATTCCGATAGAATAATAAGGAACGAGCGCCGTCTGGTGAGATCCCGGACTCCTGTATACGCCGGCAGTTTTGCTCGTCATTGTTTCAGCGAGTTTTCTTTCATGACCATGGTTCCTCTCAATGTTGCGTCACTGATCAGCTCCGTCATCGGTGCAATTGTCGTTATGATCTGGCGAGTTCGCGAATCGCGTACCGCCGTTTCGGCAAAGAAAATCATCATCCCGCCTCTTGGAATGGCCACGGGATTCATGATGTTTGTCGTTCCTGCATTCCGTGTTCCGTGGAGCTGGGCGGGCATTGCATTCCTCGGAGGAGCGATTGGATTGGCATATCCACTGCTCCGGACTTCACGCCTGATCCGCGAAGGCGACACTGTGATGGCGCAACGTTCGCATGCCTTCTTCGCCGTTGTCATTCTGCTCGCTGGAATCCGGGTAGCGGCGCGAGGCTACCTCGACACCGTGCTTTCCGTGCAGCAAACAGCGGCGCTGTTTTTCATTCTTGCATTCGGAATGATCCTGCGCTGGCGAACCGAGATGTTCTTCCAATACCGCGCCCTCGTGAACGAACCGCGGTGACCGTCCTCAACGCGCGACTGCAACCCTGTTTCGCCAAATGATAGCGGTCGCAACGCCACTTGCATTTTTCTTCCCAGTGACCAAAGTCGCTGTCTCCGGCGCTGGCAATCTCTACAGTAGGTTTCAAGGAGATTGCCATGACTGTTATTACAAAAACCGTTCGCGAGATTGCACTGGAACAGCCTTCCTCTATTCGGGTGTTTGAACAATTCGGAATTGACTATTGCTGCGGCGGGCGCAAGCCTCTCGCTGACGCGTGCGTTGCTGGAAAGCTTCAAGTCGAAGAGGTGATTTCAGCCCTCGAAGCTGCCGCGCGGAACGCGGTTCCCGTCGCGCAGGATTGGTCTCAATCCTCACTCGAAAGCCTGAGCGGCCACATCGTCGCCACTCACCATGTGTATGTCAAAACAGAGTTGCCGCGCTTAGCGGCCCTGGCCCAGAAGGTCGTTGATCGCCATGGTGCCACCACTCCGGAACTGCCAGTGATTCAGACCACCCTTGCCCATCTGGACGAGGAGCTCACCCAGCATCTCGCCAAGGAAGAGACAATCCTGTTCCCCTACATCGTCGCGCTGGAGCGTGCTACTGCTGCCGGAGGTGCAAAGCCGCAGGGATGTTTCGGCACCGTCGCCAACCCAATCTCGATGATGACCCAGGAGCACGATGCCGCAGGAGCGCTCCTTGCTGAAATCCGGAGTCTAAGCCACAACTTTGCTACTCCACCGGATGCCTGCCCCACCTATCACGCGTTCTATGACGGTCTGGCGGCCTTTGAGCATGATCTTCATCAGCACATCCACCTCGAGAACAACATCCTCTTCCCGCGTTCCATCGAGCTGGAGAAAGCGTCCTCGTAGCTTTCATAGTGGTGATCTCCGCAACAGGACAAGGGACTTGCCTTCGACAAACAGCTCGAACAAGTCCCCTGTCGTATCTCTCCGAAACCCGTCGTAGCACGCCATCTCTCCGAGCGAGCGTACGGATAACACCTTCAAGATCGTGCGTATCTCAAGACGATATTTCTGCAGGAAGACCGGCAGGCTCAGTTGCTCTACTCCCAGGAACAGCAGCAAGAGCAGTAAACAATCCAAGTTGGATGTGAGTGTCGAATTCGACGATTACGCGAGAACGTAACCGCAATTGCCGCACTTCAGTATCAAAATTCCTGAGGCGTTTTCCTCCAGATGGAGAATGGTCCCGCAAACCTGGCATGCCTCCGCGCTCATTTCCGACCATCGTTCATTGGAAGCAATGCCAAAAGATTCCAGCTCGTAAACCGTATGCTCTCCAATGCCTCTGAGCGACCTTGTCCCAATCATCTGGGCCTGAAAGCCGCGCGCGGCAAACGCGTCGACCGAGGAGCAATCGAATACGATTTGCCCCGGGCACGCGACGCTACAAAGACGGTTTGCCTTATTCACCACCATGCCGGTTGCGGTAAAACTCCGCACTATTTGCCCCTGAAAACCCACTTTGGCCGCTCCACTGGCCAACCCCATCTTCACCTGGAAGGGCCGTCCCCAGAATCGCTCCATCTCCTCCTCGCGAGCCGCAATCGTGTCTCGGATCTCCAGACACGCCGCTCCCATTCGAGGTATGTAATCTATTCGCTTTGCCGGTTCATTGGAGAAGCCCATGATGGCATCACCGATCATCTTGTCGAAGGTGATGTCATATTTGAATAAGATCGGCACAGCAATCGTCACGAACAAGTCCAGCGCATTCTGGTATTGCTCAATGCCCACGGCTTGCATGGCCGATGTGGAATCGCAGACGTCAATGAATGAGACGCAAATATTGCTCTCTTTCACCAAGTCCGAAATCTGCAATTCACCCTTTCGAATCGCGTGAACAACTTGAGGACTGAACTGTTTTGCGAGCTCCGCCAAACTGAGCGCTTCCTCGCTCTTCTCCTTGATGATCATCGCGCGCCGATCCAATTCATCATCCAGCGCGACTCTGCTTCGAATCGCCGCCATGCGATATCTCTCATTGACTTGCCGGATCACGATCGTGATCACGACCGTGCTGACCATGAAAGATGAATTCACAAAGAACATCGAGTTGCTTTGTTTATTCCATGACAGCAAAGACAATGCACAGAAGGGGACGTAAATGAGAGAAAGGTTCCAAATCAGGCCCAAGGTGGTCCAAGGTATGAATGATCCCACCAATATGGCGCACAAGTTAAGACCCGCATAGTACGCGGAACTCTTCCCTTCCGCCAGAAACGCCATAATCGTAATGAGTATGGCGTTCATAAAAACATGGAAGGCGCCCCAAGCCTGGATTTGAAACAGAGTTCGGGCTCTCTTCACGGCGATATTTACAATCAAACAGGATGGAACAATGGCCATTCTAAGGCCAGCGAAGATAAAGAACTTGTCCGGCGCATAGAAGTAATCAGCGATCAAAAATAGCGCAAACAATGGGAACGAAATCCAGTTAGTGGAAATCAGAATAAAGTCGCGTAATTCCCTTATTCTTTCCTTCCGTCGCAGTCTTAAGACTTCCTGCTCACCTGGGTTCATGGCTCTTCGGTCCATTCATCAGTGCCCAGCGGTATTCGCGCTTAGGCTGTTTGCGGCTTTTCAATCACACAGAACAAATTCACGCCCTCCGGCTCATGCTCCACCGAAAAAATGCCCCCCAGATCCCCAAACAGACGTTTCAGGTCCTCGCGCGATCGATAGATCAAACTCCAATCCAAGGCAAGCCGCATTCCGAATTGATTGGGCGTTGTCAGATTAAAGTTTCCGATAACCAGGCGGCCACCCGGTTTCAGACGTTCATACAACGCCTTCGCCACCATTCGGGCAACGGGATCGCTGAAATAGTCGAACAAGCCCGCGGAATAAAGCAGGTCGAAATTACTTTCCTGCCAGCGGCTCGTAATCACGTGCTTGACTGCCTTATTTACGAAATTCAATCGGACCGGGCTGTTCGTTCCCTTAACGATCTCCCACAGTCTCTCGTGAGCGTACTTCAGGGCATTCACATCCTGATCCAAAAGATGGAACTCGCATTTCGAAAGATCAAGATTCTGCTCGATAGAGGACTCAATGATCATCTGCACTTCACGCGACGGCCCACAGGCAATCGATCCAATCTTGAAAGGAGCGCCCGCTCCCTCTTGAATCGCCCGCAAGAGCACTCCGTAGAGGTATCTCGAACGGTTCCTAACCGCCTTTGCCTCTGAGTGATCTAACCAGTATGCGTGCAGGCACTTCCCAAATAGTGATTCGCCTACACTCTCGTTTCTGTAAATGATATTCATCATTTCGAAGTCACCAGAATATCCGAGCGGCTTCGAAACGCTACGGTGAGCGAAGGGAGACTGATAGATTAATTCTTTGAGCTGTTCCCGAAAGAAGCTTGCACATTTGGGAATATCAGCCTCAGGCACATCCTTCATGCTCGCCTCTAAAAGATGGTAGCCCGGCTCGAACCAGTCGGTGATCAACTTGGCAACAATCGGGATCAGCGTGTTTTCGAAACCTTGAAGCTCCTGCAGCGAGCAATACTTCTTCTCCGCTCTCATTTCCTCGACCCGAAGTTCGAGGTTCTGCAAAAACAATTTTGCCTCGAGCGTTAGCCGCCTGAACTCCTGCGGTACCTTGCTCAACTCCTGCTGAGTTTTGTTGAATCCATTCAGAACCTTGCAGACATTAATAACCGTGTGAATTTTGGCGGTAGGGACTGAGCCGATCTTAAGCTCGAAGGCAACTTGCGTCCCCTCGCCCGACGCGAGGCGGGTTTTTCGCGCCACACACAATTGGTACGTTCCAATTTTCACACCTTCAACGTTGTGCGAAGCTACGTAAATTTCCGTCTTGCTAAAGCGCTCTGGGTCTTTCTTTACCAGAATGGCGATTCCCGTTGCGCTGTAATTCCTCACATCAAAAGTACCGAACTGGAACTGCAGATCAGACTGGACCCCAACAAACTCACGTCGATCCGAACGAATAATTGCTTTACGGTCCTGTAAGATGTCAAAATTTTCGTGCTGCTGGATGAGGCTCATATAGGCACATATCCTGTGGAGAAGGTGGCTTCAGAATAGCTGCATTTTGTCTGCCAAGCACCTCTTTTCTGCATCTCACGTTTTCGCATTTTCTTTGCTGCTCGGTTCTAGATGAACGGAATCTCTCCGGTCCCGGACAGCTGCAGTGCTTACAAACGCACCGCTTGCGACAGCAATCATTTTGGATTACATCGATTCCAGGGCCAAAAGTGAACAATCCTGTCATTTACTGACCGTAACCTCCCATGCGGAGCGGTGGATGCGTCCATCCCGGAAGATGGCTTACTGTGACTGAGTCCAATGCGCGCCTGCGAAGACTGGCTTAATTTCTAAATAAATTTCTCGCGAGGGCTCGCAAAATCGTCAGGGGATGGGTTATCAAAGTGGTAAATTGCCCCAGCGCGCTCTGTGGTTCGTGGAAAACCCCCAGCTGCTTCAGGACCATTCCCCTGTCGTAATAGATCTTTTCTCCTGCCAGCCGCTCATCGCCATCGAATGTGTACACGCCACAAAGTTGAAATCGACTCTTCTGCCGGTTGCTGGAGGACCACGCCACCCGCCCCGATGGGTTCCGCGAATCACTACCTCGAGAATGACCGCCTCTTCTGCGACATGTCGGTGCACGATATGGATTTCCGACCACAGAGCTGGGTATTCTTTCGTTCTTTTGCCTTGGCAGTCCGCCTAAGCTCAGCGAGTCAGGGCCAAGCCACTGAATGCAACCACTCTGGATTGTCGTATTGCAGCATTTTCTCGCGAGGACGTCTTGCACGGAAGATGGAGTTACGCTACTGTATGGACATGAGTTTCCAGATGCCGAAGAACGCTTGTCTCAACAGCATGTGTATGTGCTGTTGTATGCGTATTTCTTCCGGCACTGGGATTTAGTCGACTCGCTATACATTCTTAGTCTCGTCGAACCCACTGCCACCAAGCGGTGGGTTTTGTGTTTTAGGCGCGACAGGACGAAACAGGGTCTTCATACGAGCACGGATGGCGAAGTGGCTAACGCGGCGGCCTGCAAAGCCGTTATTCATGGGTTCAAATCCCATTCCGTGCTCCAGATGACCTGTTAGTAAAGCGCTGAGGGCGGGCTGTTATATAGAAAGCGCGACCCGCGCCTTTAAGATCAGATATCGATCAGGAGAAGTCCTCGCATGATGCTCTGTTGCCAGTCCCGTCGAATGTACAGCAACTGTTGTTGTTGCGACATGACGTTGTCTGGCGTAAGGGGGATCAGGGTATAGCACTCAACCAAGATCTAGTTTTCTCACCCACACGTCGGTATTCGCTGAGAGTGGGTTTTCTTTTGGGAGCGAAATGACAGAACCACTAAAAGAGACTAAGGCGCAACGCATTGAACGGCTGAAGCGCGAGAAGAACCCGTGGGAACGGCTCGACGAGATTCGGGAATTCGCACGCAAAGGCCACGATTCGATCCCGCCCGAGTGGCTGGGAACATACTTGCGTGCCTGGGGTGTGTACACACAAGGCGATGGTGCTGGTGTGACAGGTGGCACAGGCGGAGAAGGCAAGTCTGTTCCGTACTTCATGGTGCGCATTCGCGTCCCTAACGGACTGCTTAGCAGCCAGCAGTTACGTATCGTGGCCTCTGCGTCAGAGATGTATGCCAGAGGGGTTGCAGACATCACCGTACGACAAAACTTTCAATTTCACTGGATTACCATCGAGGATCTTCCGAATCTGCTGGAACTGCTCTGGCAGGCTGGGCTCACAACGACCGGCACGTGCGGCGACGTCACCCGCAATATCACCGGCTGTCCCGTAGCTGGAATCGACGCGGACGCAGTGCTCGACGCTTCTCCGCTTGCCACGGAGTTGGATCGCTTTTTCGTGGGCAACGGCGACTTCTACAATCTTCCACGCAAATTCAAAATCTCGCTCACCGGATGCAGTGCTTGGTGCTCCTATCCGGAAATCAATGACGTCGGATTAACGGGCATTCGGCGCAAGCGGCGCGGCGTCGAAGAGACGGGTTTCTCTCTGCGCGTTGGAGGCGGACTTTCCACGCAACCGCATCTGGGAATCAGGCTCAACGCGTTTGTTCAGCAAAATCATGTCCTCCCAGTAGTTCGAACCATTGCAGAAATTTTCCGAGATGCTGATGTGCTCCGACAAAGCCGGGAACATGCGCGCATGAAGTTTCTATTTCTAAAGCAGGGGTGGAACGCCGAGACATTCCTGGCTGAGATACACAAGCGTATTGGTTTCACTCTCGATCCCGCGGAGGAAGAGGTTCTACCGAACGATCTCTATCGTGACCACGTTGGAGTTCATGCGCAGAAACAACCTGGAAAGTTCTATGTGGGCGCTTCGGTATTGCGAGGACGGATTAGTGCCACCCAATTGCACGCTGTCGCCAATCTCTCAGATCGCTTTGCCGAGGGCGAAATTCGCACCACCGCAATGCAAAACCTTCTGATCGCTAACGTGCCAGAGCGGAATACGGCCCTGTTAGCCGATGAACTTGCTGGGCTTGGGCTTCCTGTGGAAGCTTCTACTTTCCGGCGTGGTGCAGTTGCCTGCACCGGTAAAGAGTTCTGCAAACTCGCCATTACCGAGACGAAGGGTTTTGCGCGATGGGTTGTGGAAGAACTGGAGGAACTCGTCCCAGGCTTTGATCAGCAGCTCAAACTGAACATCACGGGATGTCCAAATAGTTGCGGACATCACTGGATTGCCGATCTCGGGCTTGAGGGCAAGAAGATCAAGGTGGATGGGAACTTGACCGACGCCTACTACTTCTGTGTGGGCGGCTCGGTGGGCAGAGTGCAGGCGATCGCTCGACCAGTGGGATATCGCTGCCTAGCCACCGACGTGCCTGAATCTATTGCGCGACTACTGGCCCGTTACACAGAGCTTCGAGGGCAGGACGAAACCTTGCAGCAATTCTTCGCGCGCAACTCCAATGAAGACATTCGCGGTTTCCTGGCCGGCGCGGCTACCCGCGAAGTAGCTGCGCGCGATCTTCCGAGCGGTCCTGTACCGCATGGCATTGAAGGATAATATGGCAAACCTCTTTCCTTTGTTCCTGAAGCTTGATGGGCGGAAATGCGTTGTCGTTGGAGGCGGAAAAATTGCTGAGTCGAAGCTTGACCTTCTGCTCGCATCCGGAGCCAACGTAAGGGTCGTTGCGCCCGAAGCAACCGAGCGCATCCGCGAGCTCGACCATGCTGGGCGCTTGCACTGGGACCCATTTCGGTTCGCCGCGAAAGACTTGGACGACGCGCTGCTTACTATAGCCGCAACCGGCAACACCGCGGTGAATGAACTAGTATTTCGCGCTGCAACAGATCGCGGCGTGCTGTGCAATGCGGTTGATGATCCCGAACGCTGTGACTTCTACTATCCCGCCGTAGTTCATCGCGGCGATCTGCAGATTGCCATATCAACCTCTGGAAAGAGTCCCGCACTAGCTCAAAGAATCAGGGTCGAGTTGGAACAGCGATTCGACGAAGGCTACAGCGAATGGCTCTTATGGTTGGGCTCGGTGCGTGACCTGTTCTTTCGGCGACCGATCGAGCCGGAGCAGCGACGGTTAGCACTACACAAGATTGCCGAAAGCGGTGTTTACGAGCGCTTCCGGTCATCGCGCCAGCGCCGTCCGGAGGGAGCGAGTCATGGGTAAAGTATTTCTGGTTGGCGCGGGTCCAGGCGATCCCGAGCTTCTCACAGTACGGGCCGCGCGATTACTTCGAGAGGCTGACCTTGTATTGCATGATGCCCTGGTTAGCAGTGAGATTCTCGCTTTGATCTCGCCTCGCGCGCAAGTAGTCGATATAGGCAAGCGTTGCGCCACTAAGCTGCTCACGCAGCAGGAAATCAATGCGCTGCTGATCCGTTCCGCCGCCGACGCCGATACCGTTGTGCGCCTTAAAGGCGGAGACCCATCTATTTTCGGACGCGCGGGAGAGGAGATTGAGGCGTTGGTCGAAGCGGGCATTTCGTTCGAGGTGGTGCCAGGAATCACCTCGGCGCTTGCCAGTGCCGCTGCGGCTGGAATTTCTCTCACCGACCGGCGATTCGCTTCCAGCGTTGTATTCACCACCGCACATTGTCATCAGGATACGGGCGCGATTGCATGGAAGGAACTCGTCGCTTCCCGTTCCACACTCGCCATTTACATGCCTGGCAGCAATTTTCAGCACCTGCGCGATCAGCTTCATCAGGCGGGACTGCCGCCGCACACTCCATGCACTCTGGTCTCAAGGGCAGGGCGTATCGACCAGCGAATTCTCTGCACGGACCTGTCCGCGCTCCCAGAAAGCGACTCTTTGCCTGCACCCACGCTGCTCATCATAGGCGAGTGCGCTCGACCGCTCCATGCATTCACCAACCAAGAAATGAACGAGTTCATTTGCCAACAGAAAGTTTCTTCCACCGACGAAAAGCCAGCCAACTAAATTGCAAATTTGAGGAGATACCGATGTCTGAAGAAAACAAAATTGCAACCACTGCCGCCCGTCTGGGCTTGTCGCTAGATGTCTGGGCTGTTTTTGCCGCTTTCCTGCTCGCCCTGCTGGTGCGTGTCGGAGTTTTGAAGCACATTTCCTGGTAACTACACCGCATCCGCCGGAGGGAGAAGATTATGGCATCGACTGTCGCCCTTACGAATCAAGAAGCTCAGAATCCGCTCATACACATTGCGCGATACATTCCAGGCGTGCTGCTGCTTGCTGTCATAGGCCTTGCCGGCAAGTTTCTCGAGCAGAACATCAACGGCTATGCAAAAGCGCATCACCGCATCATCCCGAACATTGAGTACGTTCTGTGGGCGATTGCAATCGGTCTCGTCATTGGGAATACCACGACCCTTCCGAAGATTTTTCACGCAGGAGTTGCAACTTACGAGTTCTGGTTGAAAGCCGGGATTGTGCTGCTCGGGGCGCGCTTTGTCCTCGGCGATGTCTGGAAGCTGGGGGGAATCAGCATCGCATTGGTGGTGATTGAGATTGCTGGTTCACTGGCGTTGATGACGCTGCTCGGTAGAATTTTCAATCTGAAACCGAAGCTTACCACTCTGCTCGCGGTGGGTTCTGCCATCTGTGGAGTGTCGGCCATTATTGCCACCAAGGGTGCAATCGATGCGGACGATGAAGACTCGTCCTTCGCAATTGCCGCAATCCTCGCACTTGGAGCCATCGCCCTTCTAACCTTCCCTCTGATCGGTCATGCCCTGCACTTGAGTGACAACGCATACGGGCTATGGACGGGGCTGGCTGTGGACAATTCCGCCGAAGCAACCGCTGCCGGAGCGATGTATTCCGATGCCGCAGGCAAACTTGCGGTGCTTGCCAAAACCACCCGCAATGCCACTATCGGATTTGTTGTGCTCGCCTATGCAATCTACTGGGCCAGTCGGGGTCAAGCTTCCAGCATAAAAAACAAAGGTGCTTTCCTTTGGGAGAAATTCCCCAAGTTCATCATCGGATTTCTGGTGATCTCGCTGCTGGTGACTGCTCACTTCTTCACGAAGGAGCAGGTCGGCAGCCTTGCCAACCTTTCGCGCTGGGCTTTTCTGCTCACATTCGCTGGAGTCGGATTGCGCACAAACTTTCGGGAAATGTCCAAGCAGGGATTGCGCCCCTTCATCGTCGGTGCGCTTGGTGAGGTGCTAATCGCGGGCCTGACCTTGGGCCTTGTGATCGGAGCAAACTACATCTGGAAGCTCTAACCGCAACATCTGCGAGCGAACTTTGTGCTGTATCGCGCCGTTAGTGTGTGGCGGAAATTTCCGGAAAGTCAGATTGCAGGCGGCACGCCAAGAAATGGGGAGCTTTGCAGCTCCCCCGAAACATTCACCCGTGAAAATCAGTTTAGAACACGAGTTGCAAACTGAATTCCATCTGCCGAGGAGAACCAATGGTGTTCACTCCAGTCCCCAACCCTGCACGGGGATGCGAAGCGTCCTTCTTGGGTGTTCCGTTGATGGAACCCGGAGAGCCATCCATGGCACCAAGCATGGCGAGCCCGGCCACGGTACTTGGGTCATAGTTGACGAAATTGAACACGTTATAGGCAGCTACCGATGGGGTCAGCCGCACGCTCTCGTGAATTCGAATCGGGTATCCGAATTTCAGATCGAAAACCTTCAGCCATCCCATATTGGCCTGGTCTGCAGGTGCCAACGGAAGAGGAGCGACGGTCGCAGCCAAGCTAGCCATTTGTGCGGCGGTCATTAACCCGGAGTTAACCAGCACCGTACCGGCAGGGGTGAGCTTGTTGGCAAAGTTGGCGTTGAAGGAGTTAACCAGTTTGTTGATTTCGTTCCCTTTGTACTTGCGGCCGAAGTCACCAATGTTTGCTCCTGGAACGATCTGTCCATCGGCATCTCCGGCGCCCTGGGTGGATCCATCACCCTGGAGATCGGTGTAAAAAACTTCTCCCGTGCCGCCCGTGGCCACGATAAACGGATTCTGCGGCAGTGGCGAGAAGAAGTGCCCGATGAAGCTGATGCGTGGGCCCTTGGCTACGTCAAAGAAGGTGCCGAAGGAAAGCTGGCTGGTGCGATCCAGTGAGTTCGGCCCGAAGTACCTGCCGGGACTCGCTTGATCGAATGCGTTGTTCACGAAATCCTGGTCCGTGATCATGCTGTTGAAACGCGACCACGAATAAGAAATCTGTGACGTGACTCGCTCGAGTCCAGGAGCTGGCTTGTCCATGCGATTGGTGAACTTGAGTTGCAGAGCTGTATACGTCGAGCGGCCATTCGGGAACAACATTGGGTTGCTGCCAACGGCAGGATTGATTCCTCCGAAAGCGTAAGGCTGACTCAGTCCGGCCAGATACCACGGCAGGCCGCCACCGACGTCCACACCGGAACCAAGCCCGTTGGCGGCAAAGTCCTCCATAGTGGCGCCAGCAGCAATCGCGGCGTTAATGGATGCGACACCGAGCTGTGCCAGGGTCGCATTGATTGCAGTCTGCGCCGCCGTCTTGTCGAAGTAACGCGCATCTCCGACGTGATTGGTATCGTATCCGAGCAAGTAACGCAGTCCTACGTTTCGAATCACGTCAGCACTGAAGACGTTTCCCTTTCCGATCTGATGCTGGATTCCAATATTCATCTGCCACGAATGAGGAGTCTTGTAATTCGGAGCGATGAGAGAAGGAACCGGAGGGGTGCCGCTGCTGAGGTTTGCACCGACAAACCCAGAGTTGGCCTGCACTCCACCGGCTGCTGATATCGCGTGATAGTAGTCAGCCAGAGCAGCCACACCCGCAAGATTGTTGCCGATGAATCCATTGCAGAGATCGGCGATTGGGAAGTTCTGGTTCCCATTGAATGGGAATGAGGTGGCGATGCCGCCCGGAATAGGCAACTGGCCCGACGGACAGATGGTCGGCGTCTGCAGGAACAGCCCTGAGGCCAAGCGCACAGGACGATCAAACAGAACATTGTTGAAGACGGCGTTCTCATAATAGAGACCGGCGCCACCGCGAATGACGGTCTTGCCATTGCCTCCTGGGTTCCAGGCAAACCCAATCTGCGGACCGAAGTTCGCGTTCGGTTGCTTGACCCGGCCACCGTAGTTTCCGGCAAACTGGTCGAGCAAGCGTTGATTGCCGGTGCATGGAGGCGCTCCCAAGGCGTCGGTGGCAGCGGCGACAGTCGCTCCCGGAATCTGGTCGCAGGTAATGGGCGGCAGGTCGCTATCCGCACGCCCAGTGTCGCGGGCATACCGGACTCCATAGGTGATTGTGAGAGTCGGCCGAACCTTCCAAGTGTCACCGATATACAGACCTAAACGGTTGTCATACTGTCCGCCTCCTGGATATCCAAATTCCGGGCGCTCAGTGCTGAAGCCTTGCGCATTGCCCAAAACGATCTGGCTTACCGGATAGTTCAAGGGGTTCCCTGCACCACCGGCAAAAGGTCCGCCTGCCGCGATAGCTTGGGCATCGGCGTTGAAGGTCGCTGCGCGCAGCTCAGGACTTGTATAGAAAGCTGCGAAGCCTCCTCCGAGAATGTGGTTGAAATCCACCCCGTAACGGATCATGTGAGCTCCCTTAAGGAAGGAGCCGTCGTACTTGATCTGGTTGTTTGACTGGAAGGTAGCTTGGGGAGCCAATCGGGACGGGCCGAACCTGTACTGAGATGAGGCGCCGCCAATGCGAATCGAAACTGGCAGCGATCCTGCGGGATCGAATACGCTACCGCCCAGAACGGTATCGGCAATGTGATTCTGAAATTTCTGGTAACCCCAACGCACGGAGTGGGTGACGTTGCCGGTTGACCAGTCAAATCCAATGCCGTGAGAGGGAGTGTTGTCTCGGTTTGCGAAAGGTTGGAAAGTTGAACCAAACGCCGCGATGTCACTGTTCCAGTTGTAATTGAAGCGATAGAAGAACTTCATGCCCTTGGGGCCATTGAAGTCCAGTTTGCCCAGCATCGTGGTGTCTTTAAATGGAGAGTTATACCCCGGAGGTATGCTGTCAAAAGGCGGAGAGACAACGATGGGGACAAGCGTCGACTGCTTCACGCGCTCCGCATTCAAGAACCAGAACATCTTGTCCTTGACGAGGGGGCCGCCGAGGTTGCCGCCAAACTGATTGCGCTGGAAATAGTTGTTCTGTCCGCCAGGGAAGTTGGCGATTCCGGCGTTTTTGTCGCGGAAATTGTAGAAACCTTCCCCGTGAATTTTGTTGGTACCAGATTTGGTCACCACATTGACCGCACCGGACGACGTCAGTTCGGTTGAGAGGTCGAGCGTCGATTGGCTCAATTGGAACTCAGAGATCGCACCGGCCGAAACGTTCTGGGTAGTGGTACCTACCGTCTCATCGGAGATATCGATGCCGTCCACCTCAATGCGGGCCGTTCGTCCTGCGCGTCCGCCGAATGAAATCGATGAGAATCCATTCTTCGTAGGATCGAAGTTACCGCCGTCCTGAATCTGGACGCCGGGTTCCAACTGCGCTAAATCGAGGAAGTTTCTTCCGCCTACGGGCAGATTCTCGATTTGAGACGAGGTTAAGACACCTTGAACAGTTGGCTGCTCTGTGTTGATGCCAACGGCTTCGCCCGTAACCTCTACAGTCTGAGAAGTCGATCCTACCGTCATCCTGACATTGCCAGTGGCGGCCGAACCGACTTGCACGATTACACTTGTAATCGCCGTTTTGAAACTCGGCGCCTCCACCCGGATTTCGTAATTGCCAGACGGGACGGGGCCAGACGTGTAGGCACCGGTAGATGATGCGGTACGCTCGATGCGCTGACCAGTAGACTTGTTAACAAGAGTGACCTTTGCTCCTGGCAATACAGCGCCCGATGGGTCCGTGACCGTACCTTGGATACTTCCTGCCGATACCGTAGCCTGACTGAAGGCTAGTGATGACCAGCCACTACAAATAACCAGACAAACGGCCAACACAAAGATTTGAAATTTCTGTGAGGCATTTGCGTCATTAGATCGCCCACTCGTTGACATTGAAACCTCCTGAAAGGGTCGAGAGACCCGGCTCAACGCTCGGATACATCTCATCAGGAGAACAGCAAAGAAAACTGCTGCAGCAAAGCTGCTCGTGCTCACCGTCTCCTGCAAAACAACTCAAGACGGCCTCTAGGAGCGGGCCACAAAGGAACCGTGAGTGCGATGCTGTCGGCACCGCCAACTTCGTGCTCGAAAACCAATGCACCTCGTAACAGTCCTGAGGATGCTTGTTGGTCCTCCGAGTAGCACGCAGAGAGCCAAAGTGTTCGTTTGACACTCCGGGCAAAAAGCAAAAAAAGGACCCGGATTTCAAAGCTGGATGTGTAATTGCGAAATTTCAGAAGCTCCGGGTCTGAATATTGGAATATCGAATTGCTTCCATGGAAAACGGGGAACTTTGGGTCTTCCAGCCTGCTTAGATAAATTCAATTCAGAGACCTGGAATTGGATTCCAACTTGGTGGGCCATTCGACCGCGAGACGACCAAAAGAAAACGCCCACGTAAGTTGATCAGAACTCTGTTGATGCTGAAGAAGGAACCCAATTGGAGATTTTCACTGCAAGTAGCTCAATAAGGCGAGTTAACACGCATTCGAGAGTTTCCATATAGTCCACCATTTCTGCCAATTCAATTCCAGCCTGTTTACCGTGCTATACCGTACTTCAGAAAATGACGGCTTCGGCTGGGTTCCGATCAGGCACTTTCCCTGCGACAGAACAGTGTATTTTTCAAATCCGAACGTAAGTTCCGGCTTGGGACGCTCTTATTTTGCCACCAATTTTGCTGCAATCATTTCGCCGATGGGTATGGCTGATGTTGCGGCGGGAGATGGAGCGTTACAGACGTGAAGCATACGCGCGGTTTCCTTGAACAGAAAGTCATGGACGAGAGTTCCGTCTTTCATGACCGCCTGGGCGCGAATCCCGGCCTCGCAGGGTGTGAGGTCTTCTATTTTGAGACTTGGGCAATACTTGCGGCACTCCCGTAGATAGCCCGCCTTGAAGATTGAGTTCCTCATCTCCTTGATGCCCTGTTTGAGGTTCCGTCCAATCGCTATCCAGAATCCCGGGAATGCAGCATATTCGGAGACGTCGCGAAGATTGAAGGAAAATTTTGGATAACCCTCACGAGCAAAGCCAAGCACTGCGTTCGGGCCAACGGTAACGATGCCGTCCGGCGTGCGCGTCAAGTGCACGCCCAAGAAGGGCAGGTTTGGATCGGGGATCGGATAAATCAGATGCTGCACGATGTGGTTTTTCGATGGCGGCAGCCGATAATATTCGCCCCGAAAGGGAATGATCTGAAGATCTGTTTCAATACCCGCCATTCTTGCCAACCGGTCCGATTGCAGGCCGGCGCAGACGACGAGTTTCCTGGCCTGCCAGTCATGCTTGCCGGCAGCGACGATTACGCTGCTCTGTGCCTCTCTGATCGCGGTGACTTTGACATTGATCTCGATGATGGCGCCGGCATCACGGATGACGGAGGCCATGCTTTCGCAGACTCGCCGGTAATCGACAACACCGGTCTCAGAAACAAGAAGGCCGCCGATGCCATTAACATTGGGTTCTCGGCGCCTCAGTTCGGCGGCATCCAGCCGTTCGACTTCAATCTGGTTAAGTCGCGCGCGCACGGCGAGGCCTTTCATGCGCTCGAGTTCCACGTTGTTTGTCGCGACAAGCAGCTTTCCGCAGGTCTCGTAAGGGATGCCATGCTTTTCGCAGAAAGCCTTGGTGGCCTTTGCACCGCGGCGGCAAAATTCCGCTTTCAAACTTCCCGGAGCATAGTAGATGCCGGCGTGGATGACGCCGCTATTGTGTCCCGTTTGATGTTTCGCTAGGCCGGCTTCTTTTTCGAGCAACAAGAGGCTCGCTCCGGGTTGCAGTTCGAGGAGCTTCGTGGCTGTGGCGAGGCCGACGATTCCGCCACCAATAACACAGTAGTCATAAGTCATCTGTGATCCTCTTATCTTCACCGCTCGGAACTTCGGGTGCTCTTTGGCGTGATGACGAATGCATCAGACGTTCCCTGCGGCCGAACACAGTGTTCTTTCCAAATACCTCGCTTACTGGCAGGCGGCTGTGGAGCGCGTTGCGAGAGGTGATCGTCCCTGTTTACGGCACGAAAATCACAAAGGCCGTTAGATCCTCTGTGCCCGCCCTACACTCTGGAGTATTCATGGCTTCATCAGGACAGAGGTACTCTCATCTCGCTCACCCACGTTCTAATAACGAAGTGGTTGGCGAAAGTTCGCCTCAGGCAGCGTCATGTCCGTGAAATTGCATTGAATACAGGACGAGCTCAACTCGGCTTGAGACACCTAGTTTGTCGAAGACGCGAAACAGATAGTTTTTCACGGTATTCTCAGCGAGTCCCAGCTTCAGACCGATCTCGCGATTTGTATAACCCTGCGCAACAAGGTTGACGATCTGCTGTTCTCTCGATGTCAGGAGACATTCTCCGGCGGAGTTCACTGTTCGAAGCGGTGCAGCGGTGGCTACCATCTCAAGAAGCAGTTGCAGATCGTGGCTGCTCGCCCAGACCTGACCTTCATGCACCGCGCGGATGCACTTACACAGAAGGTTGAAGGGGTTTGCACGCATGAAGACGCCGTGAGCACCACCCCGGAATGCTGAGACAATCAACTCAGGGTCGTGCTTGTCGAGCATCATAATCGCCTTCACCACCGGGCGAGAGATGTGAATCTGTCTCAGGGCCACAAAGCCCGAAATAGGTCCATTGGCGAGCACTGCATTTATCAGAACGATTTCTGGTCCTTTCTCATTGACTGCCATCACCAGTTCCTCCACCAAGGAACAGCAATGCAGTACCTCGAAATTTTCGCGCTGAAGCGCCTCTTGGAGCAATTCGCACCCGATCATGTTTGCGTCCGAGAGCACCACACGAATCTTGGCGACCATGTACCCTGAGAGGTGAAGGTACTAAAAGGTGTTGTCTGAAAGAAAATCAGTTCAGTCGCTTTTTGTGGGCTGAACCTTTTGCCCCGACAATCTTCTTTCCTGCCGTTAGAACAATCCTCTTCAAACATACTTTCGTTGGACGTCAGCGCCTCGCGCAACACTGAAGAGCGTCGAGCCATGCTCTCAAAAGAAAAATGGGACATCCGTGCACTTGGCCGCTGACAGAGATCGCGCTATCTTCACAAACCGGCGCGAAACACGGCCCGAGAAAAGCGCACGTTCATGTTGTTGCATCACCGGTCGCTTTTTCGGTTTGAGCTAGGGCTCCCCGTTGCTTTTGCCTGGCGAGACCCTTACGGCAGACGCATAGCTGAGGGGGTTACGCGAGATATATGCGCGAAAGGAATGTTCATTCTCAGCGATATCTGTCCACCAGTCACAGCGATCACTCGCTGCGAACTATTGATACCGTCGCTTGACACCCAATCTCCGGACACGTTGCTGATAGGAGTCGCAATTGGTCGCGTAACGCGTTGTGAAGCTCTTAAGGGCTTCGCAGTCTGCAACAGAAAGTTCGTTTTGCGTGACATATAGCAGCTTTGAATTGTTCTTTGTTTGGCGCAACTGAGTGCGACATAAATGGCGTACTTGGCGAGATCTTTCGAACTAACACTGAGTTTCCTTCAGGGCCAATTGTCGTTTAGGTGGCGAAGCTGTGCCTGACTAACAGCCAGCGCGCTTGTAATTCCTCAACAAAGCTAACCAGAATCTGTCAGAGCTCAACGGACCTCCGATGTACTACATGAGTTACACATACTCAAACACACCTGCGTGGTATGCGGCTTACGTCATCACCAAGCATGAGAAGGCTGTCGCGGAATATTGCCGGCAGAGAGCAATCGAGGCGTTCCTGCCGTTGTATCGCGATTTTCGCATTTGGAATCGCCGCAGGGTCGCGCTGGATCTGCCGTTGTTCCCGAGCTACATCTTCGTGAAGATCGACGCGAAGTACCGGGTACGAGTGCTGAACTTACCTGGTGTCGTCAACATTGTGACGTTCAATGGTGTTCCCACATCTGTCCCAGAAGAGCAGATTCGGGCACTGCGTGCGGCAATGGAGTTGCGGCACGCGGAACCGCATACGTATCTAGCGTCAGGCACGCGAGTGCGAATCGGGAAGGGCTCGCTGGCGGGGTTGGAGGGAGTAGTTCTACGACAGAACAGCGTCAGCAAGATCGTGGTTTCGGTGGACTTCATCTGCCGATCTGTCGCGGTTGAGCTCAAGCCCTCGGACTTGGAGTGCTTGCAACCAGTGTGCGACGGCTTTCAATTTCACCAGCCAATAGAGCACAGGCCGCTGCTGAAATGAGGCAGAAGGTGTTTGAGTATTACGGTTTAAAGGATCAACCTTTCGGTGTGACACCGAATCCAAGGTACTTCTTCGCCACGAGCGTACACAGGGAAGCATTAGCGTCGCTACTTTGCGGGATTGAGTACCAGGCAGGATTTGCCGCACTCATCTCAGAGCCGGGTATGGGGAAGACCAGCCTGCTCTTTGACCTAATGGCTCGTTACAGTCTATCAGCGCACACGGCTTTCATCTTCAACACGCAATGCCGCAGCGATGAACTACTGCGCTCGATTGCAGATGAGTTGAACATTCAGACAACTGGATCGGACATCGTTCAGTTGCACTCTGATTTCCGAACGTTCTTGGTAAGCCAGTCACGTCCAAATCCTGTGCTACTGATCCTCGACGAAGCGCAAAATCTTGATGACAGCGTTCTCGAATCAGTCCGCCTGCTCTCTGACTTCGAAACGGCGGACAGAAAGCTACTACACATCATCCTTGCGGGCCAGCCACAACTAGCTGAAAAACTTAGTCGTCCCTGCCTGTCGCAATTGTTGCAGCGCATCATGATGATCAGCCGTTTGCGACCTCTCTCGCCGGCGGAGTCGGCCGAGTACATTGCACATCGTCTCAGTGTCGCTGGGTACAAAGGCCGCCAACTGTTCTCGCCGGGCGCCCTGGCCGAAATCGCGGAGCGAAGCGGAGGAGTGCCGCGGTCGATCAATCGGATATGTTTCAATGCGCTCCTGCTGGGGTATGCACAAGAGAAAGAGCTTTTAGACGAATACCTCATTCGTGAGGTCGTGAGTGATTTGGAGCTTAGCCCTTCGATGGCAGAGCAGGTAAAGAAGCCTTCTATCTGCGTCGAAAGCGTGCCAAGCACCTCGACGCCACAGGCCTCGTCGAGAGTTCCTCAAGCAAAAGATCAAGCGGAGAGGAAGCGGAGCGTGCCTATCGCACCAACATCGCCGACGGGCACACGGCCGCAACCAGTTCAGGCTCAGCCTGTCCCATCGTCGATGATTTCGGGACGGAAGCCCGCTGTAGCTTTAGATACGGCGCGGCGGGAAATGTCTGGCACTGGTACCGGAGTATCGCAGAGCGCTTCTGGAAGAGTGCGACACAATCAGTCGCGCGGTTTGAATGGAACGTTAGTTCACTTGATGGAAGGGACGCGCGGGGCATTCGTTCTGGGCGCAAGCGGCCTGACGCTGGGTTTCGTTCTCCTCCTTCCGACTCCAGTAATAGAGAGCTCCGCGTCGGCATCGCAGAGCGAACCCCTGGAAACGACCGCGTTGCAAACAGTCCCTGGTGGAGCGGAACGGACCTCACCTCCGCCTCGAACGGAACAAAAGAGTAGTGACTCACTGGTGACAGCTCAACCCCTGCAAACGGATCCGGCTAAGGATATGGTCGAGCGAGTTCATTCGACGAGCAATTCCAGATATCTGGCAAGTGAGGAACATCCAAGTAAAGCACAGCCAGGACTGAAGGCCGATCAGGCTGTCTCAGCACCCATCGCGATTGAACAAGGAGCAAAACCGTCAACACCGGAAACTGCCGAAATGGTCGCACCAACCCTCCCTTATACCTCGGGGCATGGCGAGCCAAGCGGGTTACTGTTAAGGTCATTGCCTGTCGTTTTGCCCGGCACGCCTACCGTCTCCAGTGCTGCGCAACCTAGTGCAACGCAGGGCCTCGCGGCCTCGCCAGCCAACTTTGATCTGGGGCACGAGCCCCAACTGATCTCGATGTCGCAAGTACGATACCCCCAGTTTGCCAAGGCTGCAGGCATTCAAGGGCGCGTGTCAATGAAGGTATATGTGCGCGAAAACGGCAAGGTTGAGGACGTGAAGGTGCTGGATGGAAACCCGATTCTGGCCTGGGCAGCAATGAATGCTGTGCGGAACTGGAGGTATAAGCCGTACATGGTGAATGGGCGGCCCGTACCGTTCCACGTGGATGTCTCAATCAATTTCGTGAACCAGCGTTAAGCACCAGAGAATTGGCGTGGTTGTTTCCTTTGGAGAAGGTCCACTCTGAGTTCGCAGGCGAATTGAGCCTTTGCCTCCTGCATCGGTCTGAGGTCCTGGCAGATCCTTACCCGCTGTATCGGCGCATGCGGACTAAAGATCCTGTGCATTGGGATCAAGCAATGGACGCTTGGATTGTGACCAGCTATGCAGACGTGGTTACGGTGCTGCGCCAATTCCTTGAAGGTAGCGTGTGGATGTTGCAGCAGATGCAAGCAGCGGATATTCGAGCGACGACCACTTTCACTGACATCATGCTGCGCAGCTTGCTTCACCTGAACTTATCCGAGCACACACGCGTTCGCATGCTGGCTGCCCAGACGTTCACGGGCGCTCGATTGGCTCAGTTACGTTCGCAACTACGGACCATTGCTGATCGCTTGATCGACGCCGTGCAGGAAAGCGGGCATATGGACGTGATTGCAGACTTCGCCGTGCCACTCCCGACGATATTCATGGCGGAAGCGCTGAACGCTCCCCCGAGCGATTACGGCCGCCTTTTGAAATGGTCAGCAACTTTCACGCAGATGCTTGACGACTTCCGGGACAATCCCGGGCGTGCCTGGTCTCTATTGCGACATTTCGAGGAGATGTTGTTGTACATCAGGAAGGCAATCGGAACACCATCTGTTCGGTCGACCGAGAGCCTGATCCATTCATTGCTGAGCGCGACAATCGATGGAAGCGGGCTCACCGAAGAGGAAGTGATTGTCGAGTTTGTGGCGATGACAGCAGGTGGATATAAAATGGCTGTGGATCTGATCGCAAATGCGGTTTTGACGCTCCTTCGACATTCTCAGCTTCGTGAAAGTGTGTTGAGCGATTCACACATACTGCCCACTGCGATGGAAGAAATCCTGCGATACGAAAGTCCCCGGCAGTACGCGGTTCGCATTGCCCCGGACGATCTAGTACTACAAGGTAAGCTAATCCGGAAACACCACTCAGTCATAGCTGTGCTGGGAGCTGCGAATCGCGATCCCGAGTACTTTCCTCATCCTGACGAGCTTGATTTCAATCGCGCCCACAACAGGCATCTGGCTTTTGATTGGGCGGCATATTCCCGAGTCAGTGCCGAGTTAGTACGCATTCAGGGCCAGATCGCAATAGAAACATTCTTGCGCCGTTTTTCCCGCCTGAAACTCACGCATGAACCCCTGGTATGGCACGGCATGTCTGGTTTTCGAGAACTGGTCACATTACCAATTACTTTTTCAGCCTCGAAAATCCGTAAGCTCGCATAATGGCATAATTACTCCCGCGTTCACAAAAACCGGGGCGCTGGAACGCCCCGGAGTAGGTGATCACGTTATTAGCCGATCTCAGTACGTAGGCCAGTTACCGCCGGTGGTGCCGTACTCGAAGGCGCCGATGTCCCAGGAGTTACCGGTCGGACGTGGACCGCCATCGGCATCTTTCGCCGGAGCGGAAGTGCCGGTTCCCGCGTCTATCGCCGGGCTGCTCGATTGAAGACGGTAGTTGCCGGTGCTGATTCCCGTGTAATTAACGAACTGAGGGTTGGCTAGAACACTGTTGGTGGCACTCAGTCCGTTAAGGAGACTGAAATCTCCACCGCTATTACCGTATGAGAGGTTATTGCGGTAGATGTTATGAGCGCCGTCACCTTCACGCTCCTGGAAACCCCATCCAGCGTTGTAGCCGTTTCCGTTATTCCAAACAGAGATGTTGTTCTCAACGATCGTGTAGTCGTTCGTCGTTCCACTCGCGCCGATCACGAATCCGCCAGCTCCGTTATTGAAGGAAGTATTGTTCGCCACGGTGACGTTATTAGCGTAGTGGTAAAGGTGAATACCCCAGGCGGCGCAGCGATAGACGGTATTGTTGTAGATATGGCCGCGCAGGTTGGAGTGATAAATACCTTGAACGGACTGGTTCGGTCCCGTGGTCCAGCCGATGTCATGGACAACGTTGTCAAGAATGTCGTTGTCGTAACCGCTGTAATTGCTGCTCACGATACCCGACCCACCGTTGCTGCCGCACGTGGTGGAGACATTTGCGACGATGTCGTGAACGTGGTTGCCGATAACGCGCGAGTTATGGAGTGCCTCATTGTTGATACCGAGACAACCCGAACCGCTGATGTCGAAACCCATTATGTCCACATAGTTTCCGGTATTGTGCCAGACGGTGTAATTCGAGGTGCTCACTTTAGCCCCCCACTGCTGATCGGATACGAAGCGAATGCGGGCTGATTCAGTTCCGCTAGTGCCAGTCACAATGTTGCCAGCATAACTGCCAGGGGCCACGTGGACAGTATCGCCGGGACCGACGATATCGGCAGCGTGCTGAATGGTAGCCCAAGGATGACAACTGGAGCCGTCATTAGAGTCGCTTCCCGATGTGGCTACGTAGTAATTGCCAGATGTCGTCGAAATCCCTGAAATTGTGACCGTCGCGCTCGCATTGGCTGTGCTGTCATAAGTACTAACGGACGTTATTGTCGCCGATGATGTTGAGGAACACGTCGGTGCCGTGTACATTCCGCTTGTTGAAATTGTGCCGACAGTCGAGTTACCACCCTGTTGTCCATTCACCTGCCAAATGACGCCGGTGTTGGTAGTGCCAGTTGCGGTTGCCGTGAATTGCTGTGTCGCTCCTGCCGTTAATGAGGCTGAAGTCGGAGAAACACTCAATACTACTTTATTTGTGGTTTGCGGATTAATCGTTACCGTGGCGCTGCTGGATAGCGTCGAATCGGCGACGCTCTTGGCAGTTACTGTGAGCACCACAGGAGACGTAACGGCCGTGGAGGGAGCGATATAAAGGCCGTTAGCAGAGACGGTGCCTACGGTAGAGGTTCCTCCCTGCACTCCGTTCACGTACCAGGTGACGCTTTGATTCGTGCTGCCAGTGACTGTGGCATTGAACTGCTGGTTCTGCCCCGGAAACAACATCGTCGAGCCTGGCGTAACCGCAACAGACAACCCGACGCTAACTTTCAATGACTTCCTATACACGTTTCCGTAGTTATCCCATGCTTTAATTGTGGCGGTGTGATTGCCGGACGCGAGGTTGAGGTACGCGTTCAGGCTTGAGGCGGATGTGGTGTAAGCGCTCACCGAGTCCACATATATACGCATCGCCGTGATATGGGCGCTTGATGAACTCGGGGTTGCCGAAGCGACGAAATGTACAGGTGATATAACGCTCGAGGTGGTTGGTGAAGAAACGGTCACGCCGGCGAATGCATTCGCCGTGCAGAGAACGGTTATGAACAGAATTGATGCAACCAGACCCTTGGACCCAATCCAGCGCTTGGAAAACAACCGCATAAAAAACAAACCTCATCGTGGCAGTTCGTGAACGCACACGGGTGTACCGATCGCGAAATACTTCGCAATTCAAGACAGGCCACGGGCTTGATCACGTAGAGCCGAATTTCATCGGAGTGGATGGGGACTGCACCACGTTCTCAGTTCCGCTACTGCCGGTGCCTGTTTTTTTGGCTTGTCCAGCAGCTACCCGTTGACGTTCGTGTCGCTCCGATGTTCTGAGCACACGATAAGCGGAAGTTCCGGTCGCGTCGATGCAGGGAAACACCAACTTAACGTACGTTTTGGTACCAATTCATAGCGCAAACGCGACGGAGTTCATACGATCTGGACAGATCGTATTTCGTAGCTAAAGGTCTGATTAAAGTCTATTTAAACCAGAGATCCTGAATGGAGCTGAGACAAAAGCCTGAGAGGCTGAACGTAGTTTCCCTCGAGTTCGGCTCAGAGGGACGGTAGGTCTAAACCGAAAGTTGTCGAATGCACACCAGAGTGATCTCAATCAGGTTCATCTTTTGCATTTGAGCAAGCCAGCACTAAACCCTATCAACACCAGTCCGCACATAGAGCAAACCACGTGAAGCTGTTTCGCCCGACAGTTGTCGAGGAGGATCATTTGTCTTTTGTATCTCGCTTACGTCAGCGATTGCTGAAGCCCATAGTCGTTCTGCAGAACCGGCTCCCGGCGGCCTTCTTCAGCAGAACAGCTCAGATTTGCATTGATGCCTGCTTAACGGCTCTGTCGTTGTTCCTGGCGTATCAGCTCCGGTTCGATGCTGCGGTGCCGCCAAGCGATCTTAAAGTCATGTACGTGGGGTTGCTGCTGCTCCCGGTCCTGAGGCCCGCGCTGATGTGGGCCCTCAGGATGTATCAGATAATTTGGCGTTATTTTGGTTTCGATGACGCGTTACGTTTGACCTTTGGAGCGTTGCTCAGCACTGTCGTCCTGCTGGCACTGCGTTACCTGTCTCCTATCCCACTGCTTCGGAATCCCGCGAGCGTCATCATCATGGAGGCGCCGATCTTCTTGCTGCTGGCTAGTGGGGTACGCGCCCTTCGCCGACTGGTGACCAAGGAGTCTGTCTTCTCAACTGGTGAGGGCACGCGGTTGCTGCTTGTGGGCAGTGACAACGGTCTCCTCGCCGCACTGCATCAAGTGTCCGGTTATCGCAACCTCGACGTTGTTGGCCTGGTGGTTCCCGGATGCGACGGACGTCTTCGTGGACTGCGCATTAACGGTTACCCCGTTCTGGGGGATACAACATATCTGGGCAAGTTCCTTGCACTGCATAAAGCAGACATGGTCATGATCACCGATGCCTCTCTGCCCTGCATTGGCGATGTGGTCGGCACTGCAACACAACACAGGGTTGAAGTACGTCTTCTGCCTTCAGCTGCGAATGTAATTAAACGTGAGGTCCGCTTGTCGGCACCTCGACATTTCTCGAATCGCGTCGAACGTGTCCTGGTTTCAGGTGGTGCCGGTTACGTCGGTTCCACGCTTGTTCCCATGCTGCTCGCCCGAGGATACAAGGTGCGCGTTCTAGACCGTTTGCTGTTCGGCCCCGAGTCGCTCGACCCAGTTTGCACTCACCCAAGTTTCGAGCTGATGGTTGGCGATGTTCGAGACATTCAGACCATGGTGGCGGCCGTCAAGGACTGCGATGCAGTGATCCACTTGGCAGCACTTGTGGGCGACCCGGCTTGCGCCATAAACAAAGAGCTCACTCTGGAAGTAAATCGTGCTGCTACCCGTATGCTGATCGACATCTCCAAGGGCTATGCTGTTAGCCGATTTGTTTTCGCTTCGACCTGCAGCGTATATGGCGCCTGCGACTACCTGGTGGATGAACTGACTGCGCCGGCACCGATCTCAGTCTATGCGGAGACTAAATTAGCATCTGAGGAACTCCTGCTCGAATCCGCTTCTGCAAATTTCCAACCTGTGATTCTGCGCCTCGGCACCCTTTTCGGACTTTCACCCCGACCCCGCTTCGACCTTGTTGTAAATGTTCTGACCGCACGCGCCGCCGCATTGGGCAAAATTGCTGTGTTCAATGGCGAGCAGTGGCGTCCATTTCTTCACGTCTACGACGCAGCTCGAGCGTTTGCGTTGGCACTTGAGGCAACTCCAGAACTTGTATCGGGCGAGACGTTCAATGTTGGCGACCATCGACTCAATCTGAGACTCTCGGCTGTTTCAAAGCAGATTGCTCAGTTGATCCCTTCCGTTTCAGTCGAGCACGTTGAAAACGGAGATAAACGGAATTATCGCGCTTCTTTCGACAAGATTCACAGTCGGCTCGGGTTTACATGTGAAAAGAATCTCGAATCCGGGATCCGGGAGATCTACGACGCCATCGGTTCCCACCAGATCACCGACTTTAATGCTTCACGGTTCAACAACCAAATCGTGACTCAAAGTTTTTCCGACAGCGAACTTACGGCAAAGTCGAGCAGACGTTCGCAGATTGAAAATCGACTGGCGGCCTGACCAATCGAGAGACTGCTCAAATGTAACAACGACATTAGCTCTTAACATGTTCCTTTTTACTCTTGATACCTCCTTCAAGACAGTGCGGACTGGCTCCACTCCTCGACTCTTACTGGCACGCGCACGTGAAGCTTCATTTCACGTGCTCCGCTCCAAGAACATGCAGGCACAGAAACTAGTTGCTTACAAACAGGTGGGACCACAGTGAGCAAGAACTTCGAATTACTCCATCGTGTACACAAAAACTCCGATCCGCTTCAACCCGTTACACCGCTGCAAAATCTGTTTTCCCCGCGAGGTAATAACTCTGAGCAGCCAAGAACAGTGTGGCCCTCTTCGCACGCGGATTGGTTGACCGCATTTACGGTCCTGAGAAACAGGTGGCAGACTGTGGCACTGGTCGCGACAGCTATCTTGGTCGTCGCCACACTTGCTGCATTTGTTACTAAGCCGGTATATGAACCCGAGTGTAGCGTGGAGGTTGACCCGCCAGGGACGGAGATGTTCTCGCTGCAGGGCCCGGCGACCAATCCGGAAGGCTCGGAATACCTTGAAACGCAGGCTCGGAAGCTGCGATCTAACGAGCTGGCGTTGGAAGTAATTCGAGACTTGCATTTGGCGGAAGAGCCGCGTACGGAATCTGCGGCTGTTACGAATGCGGGCACCAGCGCGAATCCCGATTTTCTCAAAATGACCCAATCCGAAAATGCGGCGCTTCTCAAATTCAAGAAGAACTTGAGCGTACGACGTGAGACTGGGAGCAGGATCATTACCGTTAGCTACGCGGGCCGCGATCCGCAAGTTGCTGCAAACGCCACGAATGCTCTTGTCGACCACTTTATTGAAGACAATCGCCACTCTCGTCATGACCAGGTCATGGCATCCTCCGCTTGGCTTGCGAAACAACTCGATGACATCCGCGACCGTACGGAGCAAGCAAATCGCGCGCTCGCGCAATTCCAGGAGAGAAGCGGCCTTGTTGCCATCGACGACAAACAGAGTACCTACGGACAGCAAGTCGCAGAATTGAACAAGCAACTGCTGCAAGCTCAGGCAGACAGAATGCAAATGCAGGCGTATCTGGGCAGGTTGCGAGAGGGCGGAATCGAGTCACTGCCGCAAATAAACAGTGACGCTGTACTGCAGGATTTAACCAAGAAACTGAATGACAGCAAGGCGCAACTGGCGCAGGCATCGGTGTTATACGGTAAGAACCACCCCAATATCAAGAGGCTTGAAAGCCAGGTAAAGCAGATCGAAGATCAAATCGCCCGCCAGCGTCAGGCGATCCTTGGCAGCTTACGAGCAACCTACGCGGCGGCAGGCGCTCGTGAGCAGATGATGCAAAACCAGCTTAAGTCGACCTCAAAGGAAGCCGGTGAGGTCGCAAAGTATGAGCAACTCAAGAAAGAGGCCGAAGCAAATTCCGCTCTATATAACGCACTCTACACGAAAATCAAGGAAGCTGGGATCGCGGCGGAATCAAAGTCAAGCAACATTCAAGTAATCGACCGGGCGCAAGCGCTCCATTCCCCTACGCGTCCACACAGGTCCGCTTACATTCTATTCGGGTTGTTCGGGGGGCTCTTGAGCGGAATAGTTTTCGCGTTCGCGATGGAGTCTTTGGACAACACCATTCAGACTGCCGAAGATGTGCGTACGGTCACTGGTCTGTCGAACGTTTCTGAGGTCCCGGTGATTGGGCACGATGATCAGAATGTCTTCATCAATGCGAAGCTGTGGCTTTCGCGGCGCAAAGGGCTTGCCGGTCCGAAAACCTTTTTGCTTGATCGTCCGTATTCGGCCGAATCCGAGGCTATGCATGGCCTGCATACGTCGATTCGCTTATCGCAACCAGGCCGCTCACCCCGTGTCCTTCTCATAGCATCTCCACTTTCATCAGAAGGAAAGACCACAGTGGCCTTGAACCTTGCCATTGCTCTAGCCCGGAGCGGCCGAACATGCCTGATCGATGCCGATATGCGCAACACAAATCGTTGCGATATTTTCGGCGTTTCGTGTGATAAGGGACTCAGTGATGTACTGACCGACAAATGCTCGGTCGAGGATGTCACCCACAATATTCCCGAGGTACATAACCTATCACTGCTGCGAGCGGGGACCACGCCGCCTGACCCGGTTCAGCTTGTTTCTTCGAAGCAGATGTCAGAGGTTTTAGCTAACTTGCGGAACTACTTCGAATTCGTCGTGATCGATAGCCCACCCCTTCTTCCGTTTGCGGACGCCCGTGCCATGTCAACGTTTGTGGACGGTGTGGTGCTAGTGGCCCGATCGAGCGAAACGACTCGCGATGCCATCGTCCGTTGCCTGGAGTTGCTCGCGGAAGTTCATTCCGCCCCGATCGTTGATGTTGTGCTCAACGCTACGTCCGACAGAAGCGCTGCCTACTCCAAGTACTACAAAAAGGCAAACCGGAACGCGTAACTTATCTCACTACCACCCCATCCTAGGAGAACAACATAGTGGCGAGTACCACCATAAATCACGGAGGCGTGCAGCCCGCGAGCGCCCAACTCTTGTTTCCCTTTCTTGACTTGCAGGCGCAGTTCGCGTCCATAAAGGACGAAATCAATTCTGCGCTTGCAGAGGTCGTCGCTAAGCAGCATTTCATTCTCGGGCCCGAGGTCGAGCGCTTCGAATCAGAGATAGCTGACTACACCAACGCCGAATTTGCTATAGGCTGTGCTTCTGGATCGGACGCGCTACTTCTTGCCTTGATGGCTCTTAGTGTGGGTCCTGGCGACGAAGTGGTTACGACTCCGTTCACGTTTGTTGCGACAGCTGGGGCGATTGCGCGCCTGAATGCTCGACCAGTTTTTGTGGACATTGAGCCTGCAACCTTCAACATAGACGTCAACGTCCTCGGCGCAGCCCTGTCGCCCCGAACGCGCGCGATTATCCCGGTACACCTGTTTGGACTCTCGGCAAATATGGAAGCTATCAACGAGGTTGCCAGGGACGCCCAAGTCTCTGTTGTAGAAGATGCCGCACAAGCAATAGGTGCCACATTCGGCAACCACCCCGTTGGCACAATCGGCACTGTTGGCTGTTTTAGCTTCTTCCCTTCTAAGAATCTCGGCTGCTTCGGCGATGGCGGAATGATGACGACGAACTCGCCTGAACTGGCAACCCGGCTTCGGCTCCTACGGGTCCATGGCAGCCGGAAGCGCTACGAATATGAGATTCTCGGCATCAACAGTCGGCTCGATGCAATTCAGGCTGCGATCCTGCGAGTCAAATTACGTTACCTCGATCGCTGGACAGAGGGCCGCAGAGCCAACGCGGAATACTACAAGCTAGCATTCAAGGATTTCGCTCTGGATGATCGCGTCGCACTGCCAAATGAACCTGCAGGCTATCGCCATGTTTACAACCAGTTCGTGATCCAAGTCGAAAGACGCGATGCTTTGCGTACCCACCTGCAACAAGCCGGCATCCCGACTGAGATTTACTACCCATCACCCTTGCACCTGCAACCTGCGTTCGAATACCTCGGATACAGGAGCGGAGACTTTCCGGTAGCCGAGAAAGCAGCTGCCACCGTTCTCGCACTGCCGATTTACCCTGAGCTCAGAAATGATCAACAACGCGCAGTCGTGCAGGCAATTGCGGATTTCTATCAGCACTCCTAACCACAGAGGGAAGATACATGTTAACTGCAAGTCCCAACGTTGTAGTAGTGGGAGCCGGATATTGGGGCAAAAACCTGGTCCGCACCTTCCAATCCATAGGCGCCCTTCATTCAGTCTGTGATGTAAATCCGGATGCACTTGCCTGGTCGCAAAATGAGTTCGGTATCAATGTGACTCCGAGTTTCGAAAAGGTCCTTGCAGACTCTGGGGTGAGCGGTCTAGCCATTGCGGCACCAGCTGCTAGGCACTATGAACTGGCGAAGCGAGCACTTTTGGCAGGAAAACACGTTTACGTCGAAAAGCCTCTTGCGCTCCATGCGTCCGAAGGACAAGAGCTCGTGGAAATTGCCGCCCAATGTAAGCGCCACCTGATGGTAGGCCACATTCTCGAGTACCATCCGGCGATTCTCGAATTGAAACGTCTGATTGTCAACGGCGAACTGGGCAATATTCGATACATCTACTCGTCTCGATTGAACCTAGGAAAACTTCGCACTGAAGAGAATATCTTGTGGAGCTTTGCTCCACATGACATATCCGCGGTGCTCTTCCTTTTGGGTGAGTTCCCTATGCGGATTTCAGCGCAGGGGGGGAGCTATCTCAATCACAACATCGACACGACGCTAACCACTTGCGAGTTTCCAAGCGGAGTAAAAGCACACATCTTCGTGAGCTGGCTTCATCCCTTCAAGGAACAGAAGCTCACAATTGTTGGTGGCTGTAAGATGGCCGTCTTTGACGACGTGGAGCCGGAGCGCAAGCTGGTGATCTACTCGCACAAGATCGAGTGGAAGAATCGCGTTCCCGTAGCATTGCGCGACAGCGGCGAAGTGATTTCACTTCCCAAGGTCGAGCCACTGAAAGTGGAATGCCAACATTTTGTCGATTGCATCCGCACCGGCACGAGACCTCGCACGGACGGCGAGAGTGGAGCCCGGGTGCTGCAAGTGCTGGAGGCCTGTGAAGAGGCATTGGGAGCCAATGGCCGTTCAGTGGAGTTGGGCACGAGGCCAGCCCCGAATTACGTTGCTCATCCAAGTGCCTATATTGATACAGGCTGCCAAATCGGAGAGGGAAGCCACATCTGGCACTTTTCACACGTCATGTCCGGCGCAACGCTTGGTAAACACTGCAATCTCGGGCAGAACGTCGTTGTGAGCCCAGGCTGCATCATCGGCAACAACGTCAAGATTCAAAATAACGTGTCCATCTACACCGGAGTGGAGCTTGAGGATGACGTGTTCTGTGGACCGTCAATGGTTTTCACCAACGTTATAAATCCTCGCAGTCACGTCGCTCGCAAAAACGAGTACAAGCGGACACTTGTGCGCACGGGAGCATCAATTGGGGCTAACGCGACAATAGTATGCGGAACAACGCTGGGACGATACTGCTTCATCGCCGCCGGGGCTACCGTCACTCGTGACGTCCCCGATCACGCGCTTATGGCGGGAGTCCCCGCTCGTCGAATCGGATGGATGTGCTATTGCGGCGTCACGCTGATTGAGCACCGCGGCATAGCGGAATGCAAGTCCTGTCTGCGGCGCTACGCAATTGAGAACGGCCAGTGTCGCGAACTGCCGGGACTCGTGCCTGCTACAGGAGTTGTTGCTAGCGATGAGATCGCTGCCTGAGACTTCCATGAACACCGACTTTATTCCTTTCCATCGTGCGTCCATCGGCGAAGAAGAAATCAGCGCCGTCGAGCGCGTGCTTCGTTCAGGTTGGCTTACCACAGGCCCAGTCGGTCTGGAGTTCGAGAAGAATTTTGCCGCCTACATTGGGTGCAAACACGCGATAGCCGTCAACTCCTGTACTTCCGCACTGCAGCTAGCTCTCGACGCCATCAGCCTGAAACCCGGAGAAGAGGTGTTGCTGCCTACCTATACCTTCACAGCGACATCGGAAGTCGTTACCTTCTTTGGGGCCAAGCCGGTGCTGTGCGACAGCGAAGCCAATGGATTCAACATTGATCCACGGGACGTTGAGCAACGCGTTACACCTCGAACCCGCGCGATTATTGGCGTGCATATCGCCGGACAGCCCTGCGATTTGAATTCGCTAAGATCCGTAGCTGATCGGCATTCTTTGCACCTCATCGAGGATGCCGCTCATGCCCTTCCCGCGCGGTACGATGGACGTCGCATCGGAACCATTTCGCCCCTGACCGCATTTAGTTTCTACGCCACAAAAACTATCACGACAGCAGAAGGTGGCATGCTCACAACTGACAATGACCAGTATGCCGCACGCATCAGGAGAATGCGCCTGCATGGAATCTCGGGTGATGCATGGAAGCGGTATTCACGCGAAGGCTCCTGGTTTTATGAAATTGAAGATGCGGGTTACAAGCTCAATCTTCCCGACGTTCTGGCAACTATTGGCTTGGAGCAGTTAAAGAAATCAGATCGCTTCCACGACCTTCGACTGAAGCTTGCTCATCTTTATCGCGAGCGGCTGGGCAAATTCGAAGAGCTTGAGATGCCACCCGACACTGAGCACGCATCGGATCATGCCTGGCACCTGTTCATTCTCCGAATTCGTCCCGAAACTCTCATAATCGGCAGGCGCGATTTCATTCAGGAGCTGAACCGTGCCGGAATCGGTACCAGTGTGCACTTCATCCCATTGCACCTGCATCCGTTCTTCAACCATAAGTACGGTTATACTGCGGGCGATTTCCCCAATTCGGAATACGCGTACTCACGCGCCATCTCCCTGCCGCTGTATCCAGACCTGAGCGAATCGGACTTGGATCGGATAATCACTGCGATCAGTGACACACTGTCAAGGTGCCGGAGGAAGATATGGGCCGGAGCCGCGTAAGCGAACCCGCGGCTTCGATTGGCCCGGCTGCATCCGATTACACACAGGCAATCTCAAAAGGGCGATGCTCGTGCCTTCAGATCAGTCCATGGTGTCTTTCACGCGGCAAGCGTTTGTTTGACTTCGTTGTTGGTGTTATAGCGCTGATCGTCAGCTCGCCAGTGATGCTGGCCGTTGCCTTGATCATAAAGGTAACCTCCCCCGGCCCTGTGCTGTTCAGTCAGATCCGAGTGGGCAAGGATGGCCAGCTCTTTCGACTCATGAAATTTCGAACTATGACGAATCGCGCCGAACAGAGTGGTCCCGGAGTAACGCAAGCAGGCGATCAGCGCATTACTGCTGCGGGTCGTGTGTTGCGAAAATGGAAACTAGATGAGCTTCCGCAGATGTTCCATGTTGTGTACGGCGATATGAGCTTGGTAGGGCCTCGCCCTGACCTGCCGGAATACCTCGAACAATTGCCGCCCGCGCTGAATCGACTAGTTTGCCTACGCCCCGGAATTACGGGCGCAGCGACTTTGCGGCTCCGAAATGAGGAGGAACTGCTGGCTTCGGTTCCCGCCTCCGATCTGAGGCGATACTACATTTTTGAGTTGATGCCCCAAAAAGCGACGCACGACCTGAACTACGCTGGTTGTGCCACGTTCCGTTCCGATATCGCCTTACTCATAAAAACAGTCGCTGCAATCCTTCCTAGTGTGCAGTTGTGAAGAGAATTGATAACAGCGTCCGCACTTCTTCGGGCAATGCGCCTTCGAAAGGAATGAAGCGGTTTCCCGGAGGAAAGTCATTTGCGTTCACCATCTACGACGACACGGATGAGGGGACTGTTGAAAACCTCTCCCCCGTTTACCGACTGTTGTCCGACCAGGGTATTCGCATAACCAAATCTGTCTGGCCGCTGGCGAATGTCCCAGGAGCGAAGTACGGGGGCGCTACGCTTCAAGATCCGCTCTATCTTGATTTCGTCCGCAATCTTCAGGCGGAAGGCTTTGAGATCGCGCTACACAATGTCCGCAACAGCAACGCTCCGCGTGAGGTTGTGCTGCAGGGTTTGACTGAATTCGACAGACTCCTGGGTCACCTGCCGATGGTGCACGCGAATCATTCCTCAAATCGCGAAAACATTTATTGGGGCAGCGCTCGGCTCAGTCGTCCGATACCGCGGCTCGTCTATAACGCTGCGACGAGGTTCCGGTGCACGAACAAGTTTCAGGGGCATATACCCGATTCCGAATTCTTCTGGGGGGATCTCTGCCGCGAGCACATCCGGTACGTACGGAATTTTTCCTTGGACGAAATTAATCTCGACAGAGTCAATCCTACGCAGCCCTATCATGACCCGTCGCGACCCTTTGTGAATTTCTGGTTCAGCTCTTCTGATTGCGGAGACTTGACACGATTTTGCAAACTGTTATCGGAACCGAACCAGGATCGTCTTGCTGCCGAAGGCGGCATTTGCATCGTGTTCACGCATTTCGGCTTGGGTTTCAGCGACTATGGAAAGCTACACCCCGGGTTCGAAACGCTGATGAGGCGCTTGTCCGCAATGAACGGATGGTTTGTGCCAGTCACCGAGCTCCTTGATTATCTCCGCAGCCAAAGAGCCACACACGACATTGCCGTCCAGGAGTTGGCGTCGTTGGAGTCCCGTTGGCTTCTCTACAAATTCCGCGCCGGCGCAGATCACACTGAACCACGGTCGCTGTAGCTCCTCTCGCAGTCGCTGCAGTTCCTTTAGGAGGCTATTTGCTCGACACCACCCGACTCGTTAGCATTGTTGGTGCACGCCCTCAATTCATCAAACTTGCTGCCTTCTGGAGCGCTATCCAACAACGTGCCACCCGGAGTAGCTCATTAGAACACCGCGTCGTTCACACTGGGCAACACTACGATTACGAGATGGCTCAGGTGTTCTTTCAGGACCTCTCTATACCGGAGCCTGAGTACAACCTTGGCGTCAGAGGGGACACACACGGACAGCAAATTGGGCGCATGATCGATGCTCTTGAACCTGTGCTGCGTGACGAGAGCCCAGATTACGTACTGGTTTACGGGGATACAAATTCTACGCTAGCAGGCGCACTTGTTGGAGCACGTCTGCAACTCAGAGTGGCGCACGTCGAGGCAGGTTGTCGATCGTTCTGTATGGATGCGCCCGAAGAGCAGAACCGCCGCGTTGCAGACCACCTCTCCTCAATTCTGTTCACATGCAGCGAGTCCGGAACGAAAAATCTCCTCGACGAAGGCATTGGTGTCTCGAGCGACCCGTTGAAACGAAACGTATTCTGTACCGGCGATCTGATGTATGACTGTTTCAAGAAGTACATCCCACTTGCGGAGCGCCGCAGCGCGAATCTTTTGTTGCACTACGGCGTGTCTTCTGGGGCGTTCTACCTGATGACGGTACACCGCGCTGACAACACAGATAATCCGACGCAGCTTCTGCGCATATTAGAAACGGCGGACCGGTTAGACGCTCTCACTCTCTTCCCTGTGCACCCGCGGACGCGAAAACGCCTCGAAGCAATTGACTCAGTACGCCTACGGAATGTCCGCATGATCGCCCCGCTCGGCTATTTGGATTTCGTTGCTATCGCCAAGCACGCGTGCAAGGTGCTGACAGACTCTGGAGGAGTGCAGAAAGAAGCCTTCTTCCTTGGAGTGCCGTGCGTGACGCTACGGCAAGAAACCGAGTGGCCGGAGACGGTCACTGCAGGAGCGAACTTGGTTGTAGGCACTGATCCAGAACACATTCTGGCAGGAGTTCGGGCGACGCAGGCCTTCAGCAATCATTCAGACATATTCGGGCATGGTGACGCAGCTACTCGCATCCTAGGCAGTTTGCTCGGTGAGGACATCCCCGTTACTCGCCGGTTCAACGCAACCACAAACCAAGTCCGGACGTACGCAGATTGAAGCCACAGATGATTGAAGAAGCAAGAAGATTTTTCGGCTTTGAGGCTCCTGACCGCGCAGAACCAGCGCGTGTCATCGCGGCTCCATCTGCGCAGAAATGGGACTTTCTACGGAACGTGATTGTGCTCGGCGGTGGTAGCGCGGTTGCCCAGGCGCTTGCACTGGCGTTGTCCCCCGTAATTACGCGCTTATATGCACCTGCAGAACTCGGCGCCTTGGGCGTGTTCACGACGTTTCTGAACGTCGCTGCAGTGGGCGTCGCATTGCGCTACGAGTTTGCAATCGTGTCTGCGGTCACGGAGCACGATGCTGCGTTGCTCACCCTCCTCTCAATGCTGATCGCCGCACCCGTGAGCGTGCTCGGTGGACTTGTTTTCGCGTTCATGATCCAGCAGGCGCTGTTCGGATTCGGCACACTGCCGATGTACTCCACTGTGCTCACAATTCCTGCTCTCTTTCTGGCGGCCTGTTTTGCAGCGCTGCGCTACTGGTTCGTGCGTCAGCAGGGCTTCGGAGTGGTGTCGCGTGGCTTCGTCGCTCAGAGCTGCGCCCGTTCCATTTCTCAATTATTGTTCGGTGCTGTCGGCTTTGGTGCACCCGGCCTGATGCTTGGAGAGATGCTCGGAAGATGTGCCGGTGTGGGGCGAATGCTTCGTGGCGCTTGGCCCAACCTGAAACGGCACGCTATCTCAGCAGGTCGGGATGACTGCATTGAATTGATGAAGCGGAATCGTAAATTCCCGATCCTCTCGCTTCCGTCTTCGTTCATTGACACCTTGGCGTCAAATATCGCGCTACCGCTGCTTGTGGCTCTGTATGGCGTTGCGGCCGGGGGGCACTTCGCTTTGGTGCAAAAGTCTATCGGGCTTCCACTCTTTCTCGTGAGCGCAAGCGTCGCAGACGCTTTCCACAGCCGCTTGGCCGAGCACGCGCGCACAAAGCCCGATCAGGTACTTCCTCTGTTTCGCCGCATGACTCTGGGTTTGGCAGCCGTGGGGTTTGTCCCCATGCTGCTGCTCATTCTGTTTGGCAGGCCCGCGTTCGCGTTCCTATTTGGTCAGCGATGGGAGCTCGCGGGAACCATGGGTTCGATCATTGCGCCTTGGTATCTAGCTCAGTTCATCGTAAGTCCGCTCACTCGGCTTGTGCTGGTGTTTCAAGGGCAGGAATTCAAGCTGGCGTACGACGTGGCTGCCTTGCTAAGTATCTTGGCAATATTTAGTGTCGCAAAACATGCCGGAATGAGTCTCGTGCATACCATTGCCGCCTTTAGCGCCGCGAACGTTCTTTCATATGCTCTGTACTACTTGGTTTTACTGCGCATAATCTCACGCGCTGCGCAAAAGCGACCGGCTCATGACATTCAATAGCAAAACTACAACTGTGTTCTGGTGCGGGGCCTACATTGCAGCATTGCAGTGGGCATACTATGTCTCTCTCACGAGACTTTACCAGTATGAAGGTTATCGGCATAACTCCGATCCGCTGCTACTTGCCATAACTACCCTGATGGCTTTGCTGCCGGCCTTCGTCATGCCAGCCGATCTGAAGCGTCCGTCGCAGGTGGCATATTGGCTTCTTTACCTGTTTGTGATTGTCCCAGTTGGAATTGTTCCCGTTTACACACTATCGCTTCCGCTATTCTCTATCCTTTTGTTTTGCGGATCTGTGATCGGTGCATTCATTCTCCTTGGGTTGATCTATCGTGCCCCGCTCTGGAGAACTCATTTCACGGCAGAGCCGTATCAGTTCCGCATCCTCATCTGGATCCTGAGTGCGGCACTGTACGCACTCATCATTTACGTTTTCGGACTTCATATCAAGATCGTATCGCTCACGGATGTCTACTCCGTTCGATCGCAATACATGGACGCCGTCGACCGCGCCGGCAGCCTTGTGGCATACGCCATCAGTTGGCTGGGCTACATCATTAACCCGCTACTGATTGCGCAGGGATTAGTGGAGCGGCGTACCGGACTTGTCGCACTTGGGGTCCTAGGACAGGCGCTCGTGTACTCGATCACAGGCTTCAAGAGCGTTTTCTTTTCGGCCGCGCTCGTTTTGCTCATCCTCTTCTTCCTTAGGCGTCAGGGTAAAGGCTTCGGAGCGAGGGTAGCGATTTCCGGGACAGTTCTGATTGCCTGCTCGACAGGGCTCTATCTCGTTTTCGATTTCATTTGGGGCACGGCGCTATTCGTGAATCGCTCGATCGCGATGACAGGACTACTCAGTGGACTCTACTACGATTTTTTTTCACATCACCCGCAGGTGCATCTTGCGCACAGTATCTTACGGCCATTCCTGAACTACCCGTATTCCTATGAACCGCCAATGCTGATCGGCTACACATATCTACGCACCTCCTCAGTACCTTCGGCAAACGCAAACCTCTGGGCCGATGCGTACGCAAACTTCGGATTTCTGGGCATCTTTGCTTTCACAGCCCTGCTTGCCCTGGTTCTGTGGTTGTACGACAGCGCTGCCGTGGAGTTGGATAACCGCATTCCCGCATTGGTTATGAGTATGCCTGCCATCACTCTCGCAAACTCTGCGCTGCTTACCTGCCTTCTTTCGCACGGCATGGGTCTCGCCCTCGTGCTGATGTTCTTGCACCCTCGCTCGCAAAGGTCGCCGGTGCTTAACACTGTCCACGAGCGATATCCATGGCTGGCGAAACTTGCGCCTGGCCATGGCAATGTGAGGGTATGACCTAGGATTCTCCAATTTCAGTTTTCGCCACGCGTCCGACACAGAGGTGTTGGTTCAGCTGCATGCATTTACTTGTCCACATGACCTCGGTTCATTCGGAAGACGATGTGCGGGTCTTCTACAAGGAGTGCCGGACCTTGGTATTCAACGGCTACGACGTCGTTCTAATCGCGCCAGCAAAGCGGCCCACGACAGTGTGTGATCAAGTTGATGGTGTTCGTATTCGCATTCTCTATCGCCAGTCCACAAGGTGGCGTCGCCTGAGCAGGACGGTTCCGCAAGTTTATAGGGCCGCTGTCGACGCCGATGCTGAGATTTACCACTTTCACGATCCAGAGCTAATCCCTGTCGGGTTGCTGCTGAAGCTCAGAGGCAAGCGCGTTATCTACGACGTTCACGAAAACCTTCCTTTGCAGATCCATTCAAAACTCTGGATCCCCTCGCTGTTGAGGAAGGGCGTTGCGTTCGTGATAGATGTATTGGAGCGCATGAGCAGCCAAGCATTCGACGCGATAGTGGCTGCTACTCCTACAATCGCGCGGCGCTTCCCGGCTGAAAAGACAATCTCTGTACAGAATTTTGCATTGCCTGAAGAAATGCGGATGCTGGACTCCCATCTGTACCCGGAGCGTACACCAGGCACCTTCCTGTACGTGGGAGGGGTCACAAAGGCTCGTGGCGCTTTCGAGATGATAAGTGCAATACGAAAGCTCCCTGCAGAACTCAATCCACGCCTGATTATGGCTGGACCGCTCGAGTCGCCCCAGTTGGCTAATTCACTGGCTGAATTGAACTGCCCCGCTGTCCAGATACTCGGAGGCCAGCGCCACTCGGCTATCATCCAACTGCTCTCACGAGCGCGAGTAGGTATGCTGACACTGCATCCCACGCGCAATCATCTCGATGCATTGCCAGTAAAGCTATTCGAATACATGAGTGCCGGTATTCCTGTAATCGCCTCCGACTTCCCATTGTGGCGTCGCATCATTGAGGACGCGGAATGCGGTCTCCTTGTTGACCCGGAAGATCCGGAAGCGATTGCAGCTGCCATGCTGTGGATGGTCGAGCATCCTGAACAGGCCCAATACATGGGCCGTTGCGGTCGTGAAATGGTCATACGCAAATACAACTGGAACACAGAGGCGGAGAAATTGGTCCGCCTTTACGAGGCATTGACGGGACGAGGGACGAATATTCCGGAGCGAGTCTCATGTGCGGAATAGCTGGTCTGATCGATAAAGGCGGAGTTGACGTTTCGCAGATTCCAGTCATGCTCCAGGTCCTCAGCCATCGCGGACCTGATGACTCCGGCTATCTGCTCTACACACCTGAAGGCGTGCAACTTTGTCATGCTTCCGCTGTACCGAAACAACGCGCAGAGGTGGCGCTGGCGCATCGTCGATTGTCGATTGTCGATCTATCTGCAAACGGCTGGCAGCCCATGGGGTCGTGCGATGGCCGCTACTACATCGTCTTCAACGGCGAAATCTACAATTATGTCGAGTTGAGGGAAGAGTTACGCCATCTGGGAAACACCTTCCGTTCCTCTTCTGACACTGAAGTCTTGCTGACGGGGTTCGCCCAGTGGGGGCCAGCAGTCCTCTCGCGTTTGGTAGGAATGTTCGCCTTTGCTCTGCTCGATACGCATGATCGTAAGGTTTATCTCGTTCGCGATTTCTTCGGCATCAAGCCGCTGTATTACGCCACGATCGCCGGCGGAGTCGCTTTCGCTTCTGAGCTGAAGGGGTTGTTGAAGTTTTCCTCTGTAGCTCGTGATGCGAACCCCGAGCGGCTACTGCTTTATCTCCGGCACGGAGTCACCGATCACGGATGCGACACACTGTTTAGTGCGATTCAGCAGGTCCCCTCTGGACACTATCTGGAAATTAGCATCGACGCTCCACGGGCAATGCACTTGGCGTGCTATTGGCGACCCACGGTGCAGGAACGGCGAGATATTTCATTCGACGAAGCTGCAGACGAGCTTCGGGAGTTATTTCTCCAGAGCATTCGACTTCACTTGCGCAGTGACGTCCCAGTCGGCGCTGCACTTTCGGGAGGCATCGATTCAGCCTCGATCGTCATGGCTATGCGAAAGCTTGAGCCTGGACTGGACATCCAGACGTTCAGCTACGTGGCCGACGACACAAAGCTAACCGAAGAGTCCTGGATCGACATCGTGGTCGCAGCATCCCAGGCAACAGGTCATAAAGTTAGCCCAACGCCTGACGAACTTGTTGGCGATCTCGACCAGCTCACATTTACTCAGGACGAGCCTTTCGGTAGCACCAGCATCTACGCACAATATCGAGTGTTTCAGATGGCCCACCACGCTGGCATCAAGGTCATGCTCGACGGTCAAGGCGCCGACGAAATCCTGGGCGGCTATCGTTATTACATGGGTGCGAGGCTGGCGTCTCTCATACGTCAGAACCGGTGGAACGAAGCTACGCAGTTTCTCATGCGATCCTCACAATGGCCAGGCGCAGGAAAGTTGTTGCTCCTATTCAGTGCTGCAGATCATCTGTTGCCGCAATCGATACAGCCCCCACTGCGCGCAATGATAGGCAAGGATTTGATGCCGCGTTGGTTGAGCGGCGCATGGTTCGCTCGCAACGGAGTTTCCGCGAGGCCTCTAAACTACTCACCGGCGAGTGACATCTTGCATCAGAGCCTGTGTCGCGAGTTGACGCAGACCAGCCTCCCTCATCTGTTGCGTTATGAAGACCGCAACTCCATGGCTTTTTCCATCGAGAGTCGCGTGCCATTTCTCACGCCACAACTTGTAGATTTCATGTTCTCGCTTCCTGAGCATTACATCATCTCCGGCGACGGTACATCGAAGGCCGTATTTCGTCGCGCCATGCGAGGCATCCTGCCCGATGCGATCCTGAATCGACGCGACAAGATCGGCTTTGCCACACCGGAGCGCAACTGGCTGGGTGCGCTGAATGGCTGGGTGGGGCAGCACATGAGTAGCGAGGTCGCGCACAGCATTCCTTTTCTCAACCTTCGTTTCATGGAAGAAGACTGGAAACGGGTTCTAGACGGCCGCAGACCTTTTGACTTCCGCTTCTGGCGTTCACTTAACCTGATCCGCTGGACCGAACAGTTCGATGTACATTACGCCTGAAATGCAGGATGCACCCCGCTTATGCGCTTCCTAATGCTCACACAATATTTCGTTCCAGAGGTCGGTGCATCGCAACTGCGATTGGCCGCGATGTGTCGTGAACTCCGTCGCATGGGTCACGATGTCGAAGTCGTGACGGCAATGCCAAACTATCCTGCGGGCCAAATTCATCCCGAGTACCGGAATCGCTTTTACCTGGCCGACGTTTGGGAAGGAATCCGGGTCCATCGTGTCTGGCTGTATGCAGCCACTGGTTCAGGATTAGGAAGGTACCTGAATTACTTCTCTTTTGCGCTCACTTGCTTATACCCGCTGTTATGGGCAGCCCGGCCAGACTTCATTTTTGTGGAATCACCCCCGCTGCCGCTTTCCGTGCCGGCGTTCATCATTTCCCGTTTAAGACGCACCCGGTTCATCTTCAACGTAGCGGATTTGTGGCCTGATTTAGCCCGCACGCTCGGACTCGTGAAGCCTGGTCTTGCTTTGACTCTCGCCGAGTCTCTGGAAGCGTGGTCCTACCGCAAGGCTGCGTATGTTTGTGCGGTCACGGAGGGGATAAAGGCTACTCTTCTTAAAACAAAAGGTGTACCCGAACGCAAGCTCCTCAAACTTCCCAACGGAATAGACCCAAAGCTCTACCGGTGCTTGACACCAGACGTAGCCCTGCAATCTGAAATGGGCCTGCAGGGCAAACACGTGATCATCTATGCGGGAACGCACGGATACTCTCACGGCCTTGAGCGTGTGCTTGCTTCGGCGAAGTTGTTGAGTGACGACTTTCATTTTTTGTTGGTTGGATCCGGATCAGAAAAGGCGCGATTGATCAGTCTTGCTGTTGAGTGGAAGCTCAAAAATGTGACATTCCTCGATCCTGTTACACCGGAACAAATCGCGCGGATGATGTCGTTTGCACTAGCTGGCCTGGTGAGCTTGAGAGATGCAAGAGTTGCCGAAGACGCGCGCCCTGCGAAAACACTCGCGGTGATGGCATGTGGCAAACCAGTGCTGTATATCGGAAAAGGTGAGGGTGCTCGCCTCGTTACGGAAGCGAAAGCTGGCATCGTCATTGAGCGTACCTCAGCCGAGGAAGTCGCCTCTGCCGTGCAACTGCTCGGCAACAACACCGCCTTGGCAGAGGAATTGGGAAGGAATGGTAGTCTTTACGCCACGGAACATCTCTCCTGGAGCATTTTGATCCATGCCTGGCTCGAACAACTACGAGCCGCTGACGATGCGTCTCATGTAGCCATCACACCCTCCGTGACACAACCGGCGGTGAATTTATCTGGCGAAGATTAAAGCGTTAGCAAGCGCAAGAGGATAGAGATGGTGAACGTGTTCACACTTTGTCGCAAGCAGATCCTGCAGCGAACGTTAGTACTCGGGGCTCTTTTATTGGCTTCAACTGTGGTGGTGATGAGTGGGCACTTAACGCAGTTCGGTGCACCCACACAGAATGCAGTACCGCCCGCCAGCACGTCCGCCGAAATCTCAAGCGCAACCGGTAACACGTACTATGTCTCACTCACTGGGAATGACAGGTACGATGGCTCTTTTGCTCGTCCATGGAGAACTATCCAGCACGCGGCAAACGTTGTCACACCCGGCTCAATGGTACTGATCGCCCCCGGGACATACCTCGAAACTATTGAGAGTGCCAGGAGTGGCACACCTGGAAACCCAATACGATATGTGTCTGCGAACAAGTGGGCAGCCGTTATCGATGCGAATGGCCAATACACGGCGTGGCATAACACCGGCAACTACATCGAGATTCGCGATTTTCAGATCACTAATAGCCAGTGCCTCGGAATAAATGACGAGGGCTCCTACGTCCTCATCTTAGGCAATAACGTTCACCACATCCCCGCAAAGAAGAGTATCTGTCGCGATAATGGCGGCTCCGGCATTGTCAACAGCAACTACGCAGGAAGCGAAGACAAAGTAATTGGCAATGTAGTGCACGACATCGGCACGCCGTCTGCTCCGGATCAATCGGTTCATGGAATTTATCACTCCAATACCGGAGGACTGATAGCCAACAATATCGCTTTCCGCAACGCAGGCTGGGGAATTCACCTGTGGCACAGTGCCAATGCAGTCATTGTGGCCAACAACACAGTCTTTAACAACGGCTCGGGCGGCATTCTAATCGGCAATGACCGCACCCTGAACGACCATACTCTGGTTTCGAGAAACATCGTCGCCTACAACGGTGGATTCGGCATCTCAGAGAACACCGCGACGGGCACTCACAATCGATACGTCGAGAACCTCACCTTTCGGAATACGAAAGGGAACATCCATTTACAAAATGAAAACCAGCAGGAACAAACTATTTATGAAGCGCCGCAATTCGCCAATTACACCGGTGATGGAAATGGCGACTATCACTTGGTACCAAATGCTGGTCCGAACCAGCGAGGCTTAGGCGCCTACGTCCCGCTTCTGGATACGTCGGAGCAATGAGATGAATGTCGCAAACAGGAACTATAGTCGATGTGAATTTGTACTCACGTTTGTTCTAGCGATCACGCTCGTCATAGCAATGACCAGCGGAGCACTGCAAGCGCAGAGTATAGATCGCCCTTCAGGAGCGCCGCCGCCCCCTGCACAAAACGCGCTTGTAACCCCGAACCAGCCAACCGCGGTCCCGGTTCATCCACCAGATGCAAATATGCGTATCGGACCCGGAGACCTGCTTCAAATCAGCGTGTACGGCACTTCAGACTATGACAGGCAGGTTCGCGTCAATGAATCCGGGCAGATCACGTTGCCACTGCTGGGCACAGTGACGGTTGGCGGGTTGACAATCGAACAGTCGGAACAGGTCCTCGAGGAAAAGCTATCGGCCTTAGGATACTTCAACTCTCCACAGGTAACCGTCTTCACGAAGGAGTACGGAACCGCATCCGTATCTGTGCTCGGCGAAGTACAAAAGCCCGGAATCTATGCGATGTTGGGCGGGCGAAAACTCTTTGACGTGATACCAGCCGCTGGAGGAACCACGCCGAAAGCCGGCGACACAGTCACGATCACCCATCGCGATCGTCCGACTGCCCCGGAGACCGTCAAGCTCAGCTACGACGCGGGGCGATCGCCTCAGAGCAATGTCACCGTTCAACCCGGAGATACAGTTGTCGTCAACAAGGCCGGTATTGTCTACGTCGTGGGAGACGTGAAGCTGCCGAGTGGCATCATCATGGAAAAGCCAGGGATGACGGTTTTACAGGCAATATCTCTGGCCCAGGGTACAAACAGAACGGCGGCACTAAACGACGTGAGAGTGATTCGCAGGAATGGCGATCAACGTCAGGAAATCCCCGTCCCACTCAAGCGAATTCTCGAGGCCAAAGTGGCCGATGTAAACGTTCAACCTGATGACATCATTTTCGTGCCGACCAGTCGCGGCCGTGCTGCGGCCACGCGCACACTAGAAGCAATTCTTCAGACCGCGAGCGGTCTAGCCATATATCGGCCATAGGCCGAGGTTAAAACTGTTCAAAACTGCTGAACCAACCGAACGCGGGTCCCAACATATTTTTGGAGCTACTATGGACACCTGTCTTAAAGAAGACAAGGCTTTCGCGGATGTGCCGTTATTAATAGCAGAATGGGCTGCACGCAATCCGAAAGCTCTCGCTGTAACTTCAGGCACCAAATCTTTGTCATATGGAGAGTTGGAGAAGAGAGCGAGTCAGTTCGCAAAACTTTTAATCAATCATGGAGTGAAGGAAGGAGACATAGTTGCGGTACACTTTGGCCGATCGGAGGTTTTTGTCATTGCCGCGTTAGCGGTTCTGAAAACCGGTGCCGCGTATCTGCCTCTGGATCCTGCATATCCACTCGAGAGATTAAAGTTCATTTTAGATAACTCGTCCTCAAAGATTGTCATTTCTGACACGAACCTGCCACCCCTACTGGATCGCCCTGGTTTTACGCGCATTCTTATTCATAACCGAGATAGCTGGACTGAGAATTCAGAGTCGCTCATGATCACACCGGAGCGTGATCGACTGGCATATGTCATATACACGTCAGGTTCAACGGGACAGCCGAAAGGCGTGGAGATCTCGCACGCATCTCTAATGAATTTGGTTGAATGGCACCAGACCGAGTTCGGAATCACAAATTCGGATCGCGCCAGTCAGGTTAGCAGTGTGGGTTTCGATGCTGCCGTCTGGGAGATTTGGCCATATCTTGCGGCGGGTGCCAGCCTGCACATCGCCGACGACCTCACGCGTACCAATCCAGAAAATCTGCGCCGCTGGCTGGAGGCAAACGGAATCAGCATATGCTTTGTGGCGACGCCGTTGGCTGAACAGTTGATCCACCTGGAATGGGGCGACAACAGTGCGCTACGCCTTCTTCTCACGGGTGGAGACAAATTACATCGCAGCCCATCTAGACCTCTGCCTTTCGCGCTGTACAACAACTATGGCCCCACTGAAGCCACCGTTGTCGCCACTTCGGGCCGCGTTGCCTTCGATGGAAGAGAGCCTTCGATTGGCTGTCCGATTCTCAATGTGGAAGCCCACATTCTCGATAGCGAGATGCGGCCTGTCTCTCCCGGTACAGTGGGCGAACTCTTCATCGGTGGTGCCGGCGTAGCTCGCGGATACGTGAATAACCCCGAATTGACCGCGAGCAGATTCCTCCCCGATCCCTTCAGCACTCGATCCGGAGCGCGAATGTATAGGACCGGAGATCTCGTCTACCAGAGATCGGATGGCGAGATAGGATTCTGCGGAAGGGTAGATGACCAGATCAAAGTTCGCGGTTTCCGCGTGGAACCGAACGAGGTAATAGCCTGGCTTGACAGGCACTCCGCAGTGCTCGCCAGCACTGTTTGTGCGCACGAAGATCCTTCTGGTGAAAGAACGCTGGCAGCATATCTAGTTTTCAATGACACTGAAGATGCATCGGCAACACAGCTTCGCGAGTTCCTGCAGGAACATCTGCCCGATTACATGGTTCCGTCCCTCTTCATCCGTATCAACAGCTTGCCAGTCACCCCGAACGGGAAAGTGGATCTTCACGCGCTTCCTCTACCCGATTCTTCTAATGTCGTCCGCGACGATTTCGTTGAGGCCAATACCGCAGTCGAGCAGCAGCTACTAGCGCTGTTGCGACCTCTCCTCGGCATTGGTGATATCAGCCTTAACGATAACTTCTTCCTTCTTGGTGGACACTCACTGCTCGGCGCACAGCTACTCACCAAGGTACGCGATACATTCGGCGTTGAACTCACGTTGATCAAGCTGTTCGAAAATCCAACCGTTGCTGATATGGCTGCAGAGATCGAGCGCCTCACATTCCGCCAACATGCAGGCGCCGTGAAACATTCTTAGTGTTCCGACATATTGAAGTAGGTCCGAATGGCTATCACCTCGCAATCGCGCGAAACACAGGCGCCAAGCCTATATCAACTGTACGACCCTGAAGTTCTGGCGAATCCCTATCCGCTATACGCCCGGCTCCGCTCCGAAGATCCGGTTCACTGGGATCCGTTTTTGCACGCTTGGGTGGTGACGCGCTACCGGGACGTAATCACGGTATTGCTTCGTTTTTCCGCAGATCGGACGCCAACTCCCGACCAGCTAACGAAAATCGGGCTGTCAAAGCTGAACCCCATCGCTCAGGTAATGGTCAAGCAGATGCTGTTCATGGATCCACCCGCGCACACCCGTTTGCGCAGCCTTGCAGCCTCAGCATTCACGCCGGCTCGCGTTGCAATCCTGCGCGGTCACATCCGCGAAATCGCCAATCACCTGATCGATAAGGTGCAGCAGAAAGGGCGATTCGAGGCGATTCGCGATTTTGCAAACCCTCTGCCTGCGATTGTTACGGCCGAAATGCTTGGGGTTCCAATTGAAGATCACGAACAATTGAAAGCCTGGTCAGCGGATTTTGCAGAGATGCTCGGGAATTTCCAGCACAATCCTGATCGCGCTACACGCGTTCTAACCAGCGTGCGTGATATGACCGCGTATTTTCGCGCGGCTGTCAGGCAGCAGAGAATCCATCCCCGTGAAGGACTGGTGCACGCTCTCATGACTGCCGAAATCAACGGGGACCGTCTGACCGAAGAAGAGATAATAGCCAACTCTATAGTCACGATGGTTGGCGGCCAGGAAACCACAACCAATCTGATCGGCAATGGTCTACTGACACTGCTGCGAAATTCGCCTGAGCGGAACCGGCTGACATCAGATTTCTCGATTATGCCTTCTGCCGTAGAGGAGTTGCTGCGATATGAGAGTCCAAGCCAGCATACGGCTCGCATTGCTCCTGATGACGTGGAACTAGGCGGAAAACTCATCCGCAAGGGACAAGCCGTAATTGCCGTCATGGCGGCGGGCAATCGCGACCCAGCACGCTTTCCTGATCCCGAGAAACTCGATCTTACGCGTGCAGACAACCGCCATCTCGCGTTCGGATGGGCGGCACACTTCTGCTTTGGCGCGCCGCTCGCGCGAATTGAAGGTCAGATCGCGTTCGAAACTCTCCTCGGCCGGCTACCCGACCTCGCACTGCAGCCGGAGCCACTAGTCTGGCGGGAAAACCTTGGCCTTCGTGGGTTGAAAGCTTTGCCACTTGTGCTCACAGCATCTGGTGAGACACCGCGCTCTTAACCCAAGCAATGTCAAGCTCCGGGTAACAACATGGAGATCAGACCATACACGCGGGAAATGGAGCCGCACGTGAAAGCTTTCAACGAGCGACTACGGTTCGGAGGAGAGCACCGTTGGAAGCTGCCGGAAACTCACGTGCTCCGCTTTACCAAGCCGCAAGACACCCTCCCGTACCAGGAATTCTTTCTGACTTGCGATCAGGATGAAATCCGTGGCGGTTACCAATTGACGCATACATTGTTCACTCTTCGCGGTTCACCCACTTGGATTGCGTGCGGCCCCCAGTACAACATATCCGAAGGCATCGTCAATCGTTCGTATGGAATGGTCGGAGTAGTTCATGTTCAGGATGCGCTCCAACGGCAACCACTGATGTACGCCCTAGGGATGGGTGGACTCAACGAGCCGCAAGCCAAGTTGCTGAGTGCGATGAAGTGGAACATCTTGCCCGTGCCATTCTTCTTCAGGGTGGTGAATGTCTCACGTTTCCTGGCGAACATAGTGTACTTGCGAAGAAGCAAGCGCAACCGAGTGATCCTCGATTCTGCCCGCTATACCGGAGTCGGTTGGCTTGGCGTCCACGTAGCACAAGCACGGCTACCCAAGCGAGACACATCGATTCAAGCGGAACCGGTAAGCGAGTTTGGAAGTTGGGCCGATTCGATTTGGGATCGTTCTAAAGGCACGTACTCTTTCGCTGCATTTAGGAACTGTGCAAATCTGAATGCACTATATCCATCTTCTTCTTCACGATTCATTCGACTCAAAATCTCTCGATCACCTGGCAATGTAGGGTGGGCGGTAGTGCTCGACACTCAGATGTCGAAACACAAGCAGTTCGGAGACATGCGTGTGGGTACGATCGTTGACTGTCTCGCACATCCGGAATGCGCTGGGGACGTAATCCGTGGCTGCACTACATTCCTCGAAGAACGCGGGGTAGATATCATCGTTAGCAATCAAGCAAGTTCGCAATGGGGTCAAGCCTTCGCGCCAGCAGGATATCTGAAGGGACCGACGAATTTTTTTCTTGCAACCTCCCCGATGCTCACCAAGCACCTTGAACCGCTGCGGATGTCACAACCTGGCATTCACATGAATCGAGGAGACGGCGACGGCCCCATTCACTTGTGAACTGCTTCGCAGCCGCCCATTTGGACTGCTAGTCCGCTCGCAACAACGACTCAACTCTAAGAGGTTAAATCGTGTCCGACCACAGCAACGAGCCCGTTTCGGCTGCCTCCCCGGCCGTCGAGCGGCAGTTAATCGAAATTCTCTACAGCCAGTTGTATGTCGCCGTACCTTCTGAAGAGACAGACTTGATTTCGACCGGCACGCTCGATTCACTCAAATTTGTCGAACTCCTCCTACAGATTGAGGAGCGCTTCGGAATAAAACTCTCATTGGAAACCCTTCAACTCGACCAGCTTCGGTCTGTAAGGCAAATTGCCGCATTCGTTCTTGAAGAATCCTCGGCTGGCATGCGTCGGCCGAGCTCACAATCTTAAAGCAAGCAATGCGCTAACCATCACAGTCGGCTGCTTCAGGAACAGCTCATGTCCAATCCACAAATCGAAATCTTCTCAACCTGCCCGCAGTCCAGTGCTGTTCCGGCAGAGAGCTATGTACAGAACATCGCGGAAGTAGCCCGATGGAGCGAGGAATTTGGATGCAAGGGAATTCTGATTTACACCGACAACTCCATTGTCGATCCCTGGCTCACTTCTACTATCGTCCTGCAAAATACAGCTCGCCTGTGCCCGCTCGTGGCGGTGCAACCCGTGTACATGCACCCATATTCGGTTGCGAAGATGGTTACTTCGCTTGCATATATCTTCGGTCGACGCGTGTACCTGAACATGGTTGCTGGCGGATTCAGAAATGACTTAGCCGCGTTGAACGACACCACTCCCCACGACAAACGCTACTCTCGACTCGTCGAATATACCGGCATCATCTCTAAGCTGGTGACCAGCGCAGAGCCTGTGGCTTTTAAAGGCAAGTTTTATCAAGTTGAAAACCTCCGGTTGCAACCGCCGGTGCCACCAGAGCTCGCCCCGCAGATATTCATCTCCGGCTCCTCCCAAGCGGGACTAGAAGCTGCTGAAGAACTCAATGCGGTCGCCATTCACTATCCCGAGCCCCCAGAAGAATGTCGTCTTGCTCTAAAAACTGGTACACGCGCCGGTATACGTGTGGGAATCATCGCCCGAGAGTCGGAACAAGAGGCATGGCAAGTCGCTAACGGGCGATTCCCCGCGAGCCGCAAAGGTGAACTGACTCACGAACTGGCGATGAAGACCTCGGATTCCGTTTGGCATAAACAACTATGTGCCGATAAGGAGGTCGCAACCCAGGTTCACAGCCCATACTGGTTGCGACCGTTCGAAACCTATAAGAGCTTTTGTCCATACCTTGTCGGCAGCTATTCACAAGTCACAGATTTCGTATCGGCTTACATTTCGCGCGGCTTCCATACTTTTATCCTCGACATCCCGCCTGCACGAGAGGAACTGCTCCACATCAGCATCGTGTTTCAAAATGCGGTGCGGAGACTGGATGATGAAACGATTGCTGCAAACCTGTCTTAATGTTTGGGCAGAACGCGGTTCCAACTCGCTAGCTCTGGTTGGAAACAATGATCACGTGACATATGGGGCTCTTGAGACGTCCACAAATCAGTTTGCGCGTCTGCTCCAGGCGGCGGGATGCAGCAGGCATGACCGGGTATGTATCCTGGCCCAAAAGTCGCCGAAAGCGATCACTGCCATCTTGGGCAGCCTCAAGGCCGATTGCATCTACGTTCCAGTAGATCCATCCAATCCAATAGCCCGTAGCAGCACAATTATCGCCAGGACAGAACCGCGATGCATCGTTGCGGACTCTTCGCTCCATGAAGCTGTGGTCTCTATCCAAAAAGAAGCGAAAACCTCTGCGCCGGTAGTGTGGCTTGGCGAAGATCCGGGAATCGAACAAGCTGCGTTCTCTCATTTTCTGGCGAAAGATGCAGCCACACTGTCAGTCCAGCCTTTGGAATATCAGAACACTCCGGAAGACCCGGCGCATATCTTGTTCACCTCCGGTTCCACCGGCATACCGAAAGGCGTTGTAATCAAGCATTCGAACGTCACTGCCTTTGTGGACTGGGCATTGCCGTATTTCGGAACTGCGCCCGAAGACCGCATCTCGTGCCATCCTCCGCTGCATTTCGATCTATCGACGTTTGACATCTTTGGAACGTTCACCGCCGGTGCGGCGCTTCATCTTGTTCCGCAGGAGCTGAACTTGAATCCGTTGAAGCTCGCCGAGTTCATCAGGAACTCTGAGCTGACGCAGTGGTTTTCTGTGCCTGCAGTGCTCAGCTATTTGGCTCGTTTCAACATCAACGTTCAGTTTCCCAGCCTCCGTCGCGTATTGTGGTGCGGCGAGGCGCTGCCGGTGCCAACCCTTATCTACTGGATGAAGCAAATTCCGAGCGTCACGTTTACAAACCTGTACGGTCCTACCGAAACCACAATTGCGAGCAGCTACTACACCGTTCCAAACTGCCCTGATGATGCGCGTGCGTCGATTCCAATCGGGACTCCATGCGATGGAGAAAAACTGTTCGTCCTTGATGACAATCGTGAGCAGGTCAAGTCTGGTGACATCGGCGAACTCTACATCGGCGGCGTGGGATTGAGTCCGGGCTACTGGCGAGATCCGGAGAAGACTAAGTCCGCATTCCTACAGAACCCGCAAACCGGCGAACTGGTTTACAAGACCGGCGACTTGGCGCGGGTTGACGAGTACGGTCTCGTGCATCTGCTCGGCAGAGTCGACTCACAGATTAAGCATCGCGGTTATCGCATCGAATTGGGTGAGGTCGAGACGGCTCTCAACTCGCTTCGCATACTTGATGAGTGTGCTGTCGTGGCGATTCCCAGCGCGGGGTTCGAAAGCACCACAATCTGCTGTGCGTACGTGCCCAAAGCAACTCCAGTAAACCCCACCGAGATAAGGACACAACTGGCGCGACTCATCCCCAGCTACATGCTTCCTTCGCGATGGCGCTCCTTTTCTGCTGAATTACCTAAGAATATAAACGGCAAAATTGACAGACCCCTGCTCCGTGCTCTGTTTCGGGACGAGACAAAAGCAACGAATTCGGGGACTATGGCGGACGTCGCCGCATAAGTGCGCCTGGCCTGCCATGAAATCAACACACACACTCACTCAGAGTGCGCATCGCAAGATCAGGGGCATCAGCTTACCCATGAAAGGGTGCCGTGAATCTGTTAGGAATTAGCGGATTAGAAGATGCGGCTCCGTTCAAGCAGGAGCATTGGCCGGGGTTGGATCCAAGGGAGTATCGCATTGCGCAGGGTTACGATTCCGCCGCGGCGCTCGTAGTTGACGGACGCATAGTCGCCGCAGCAGCACAGGAGCGCTTCAGCCGCAAAAAGCACACCGGTGATTTCCCGATCGAAGCGGTTCAGTTTTGCTTGCGTGAGGCAGGTCTCTCAATCGCCCAGATCGATGAGATCGCGCACGGGTTTGATTATTCACCATTCCGTAAGATGTATTCGCTCGATCCAGTCTCCTCGGAACGCTACCAGAGAGTGTTCTCGAAGGAAGTGCTGGCGGGACACGTGCATCGCTGGTTCCCGGAGTACGATGCTGGAAGAATTCAGCCGGTAGGTCATCATCTGGCTCACGCGGCGAGCGCTGGGTTCACTTCGGGTTGGGACGAGTGCCTGATTGTGACTAACGACGCCATGGGAGAGGTGCAGAGCCTCACCGTGTTCGAATTTCGTGATGGCCGGTTCAAAAAATTACGTGAGCTCTCGGCCAACGATTCGATCGGTATTCTTTATTCGTTAATCACACTCCACCTTGGCTTCGATTTCAACTCCGATGAATACAAGATTATGGGGCTCGCGCCTTATGGTGATCCAGAACGCTTCCGGCCCTTCTTTGAGAATGTTTTGGAACTGCGCTCGGATGGCTCCATTCGGATTCCGATCCTGCGACTCAACCGCTCGCGGGAGGAAAGTGAGAACTACCTGTCGACCCGCGCCTATCTTGACGAGCACCTCGTGCCACGACGCTCACCCGACGCGGACATCACGCAGGAGCACAAAGATGTGGCGGCGGCTTTGCAGGAGTGCCTGGACAGGGTGGTGCTGCATGTTTGTGGATACTGGGGTAAGCAGACGGGAATGCGTCGGATCGCGCTGGCTGGTGGGGTAGCGCTCAATTGCACGGCGAATGGGAAACTGATCGAGTCCGGCTTCTTCGACGATGTCTACATACAGCCCGCTGCGGGAGATGACGGCACTGCTCTGGGCGCCGCGCTTTACCGCGCCTCCCTCAACGAAGAGGTCCACAACGAACGGATGCCGGTTCCGCTGCTCGGACCGGCGTACCCATTTCCGTGTATTGAGAAGGCGGTTGAAAAATACACCGACCGCATTACCGTAAAGCGCTTCAAGAGCCTCGACCAGACCTGCTGCGAAGCGGCAAGGCTGATCGCCGAAGGGCGAGTGATCGCCTGGTACCGCGGGCGCATGGAGTACGGTCCGCGGGCCCTTGGAAATCGCAGTATTCTGGCCGATCCTGGGCATCCGGAGATGCGCGACCGCATCAACGCAATGGTCAAAATGCGGGAGGCGTTCCGTCCGTTTGCGCCGGCCTGTTCGGAAGAAGAGGCACACCGGTGGTTCGACGTGGCTCCCGGGACACAGATGCCGTACATGATCACGGTCGTCGATGTGCGTCCCGAACACCGGGCTTCGCTGCCAGCAATAACGCACGTGAACGGCTCGGCGCGGCTGCAAACGGTTTCGGAGAAGGACAACCATGACTTCCATCGTTTGCTTAAGGCCGTAGGCCAGACCACCGGCAGAAGGATGGTGCTGAACACCAGCTTCAATGTCAAAGGGCAGCCGATCGTGAATCTGCCAGAGGAAGCCATCGAGACTTTTCTCAGCACGGGCATTGAATTCCTGTTCCTGGAAGACCGACTCCTCAGCCGCAAAGACAGTTAAACGCAGCACGAATGGATACGGATGAGCGTTCATCAGGAAAACATGCGACTTCTTTTCATCACCCTCTACTCATAGCTTTCTCTTCCGAGCTTTTCCGCGGAGAAGAGTAGCTATTGCGCAAGTCAGCCGCACAGTCTCTTCAAACAAATCTTCAGGTGGAGCGCCGGAGCTTTTAATGGAGATCACTTTCTTAGGTCATGCGGGGTTTTGTGTAGACACAGCAAACTGCACGGTCATCACCGATCCATGGTTGTCGCCCAATGGCGCGTTCGATTCGGCATGGTTCCAGTTTCCACGTAATCATCACATGGCAGCATTTGTGCAAGAAAAACTTGCCGACGACAGAAAGCAACGTTTCATCTACATAAGCCACGAGCACAAAGACCATTTTGATATTGAGTTTCTGAACACACTTCGTTGCCGCGACTTTACGTTCGTAGTGCCTAAATTTTGTCGCGATGCTTTGCGACGCCAATTGCAGGATTATGGTGCGCGCCTTGTTGCTATCGAACACGACGAGGAATTTGGCATACCCGGCGGTAGCCTCAAGCTGTTTTTGGACGACTCAGGGCTCAACCGTGATTCAGCCTTGCTCGTCCGGGCTGATCAGACGTTTCTTAACTTCAACGACTGCAAGCTCTACGACCAAGTCCCCAAGATTGCGGCTCAAGAGGGATCAATCGATGTCTTTGCCTGCCAGTTCTCTGGAGCCACATGGCATCCGACCTGCTACGAATACTCCAAAGAGGCCTACGAGCGCATCTCGCGCAAGAAGGTAATCTCCAAGTTCGAATCGGTGGCGCAATGCATTCTCAACCTCAAGCCGCGCTTCTATATTCCTTCAGCGGGGCCCGCGTGCTTTCTTGACCCGATGCTCTTTCATCTCAATTGCGAGCCAGTCAATATCTTTCCACGGGCGCCTCGCATCATTGAGTACCTCAGCCGCCGAATAAAAAACTCCACCGTCGAAGTTAAACACATGATGCCCGGAGATGCGATGGAAGTCAGTTCCGGGGCCGATCTCCACAAGGCCAGCAAACGCGTCGATGAGAGCAACGTATGCGAATACCTGAAAGAGTACGCAGCCCTTTATGAGAATTTGTTCGCCGAGCGCCAGCGCTCCACCGCAAACATCGCCCCGGAATGCTTATGTGACCGGCTCGCCGCCGAACTGTCACGCAAACTTGCATCTTTCAAACTCCACCGGCAGGTCAGCGTCCCGCTCTACTTTCGCATCTCCGATATGAACGCCGGGCTTCGGGTAGATTTCATTAATAAGCGCGTCGAGCGGTCGGATGAGATTCCTGAGGAGCCCTACTACATGGTGTCTGCTCCTTCTTGGGAAGTGGTGCGTGTGTTGCATGGAAAACTTACCTGGGAGGACTTTTCGCTCACCTTCCGTATGCGTCTCAGTCGAGAGCCGGACATCTACCAGACTCTGCTGCAAGGTTTCCTTATCTTAGAGGCTGAAGACCTCGATTGGTTCTGCGCTCAATTGCTGAACACCAACTCGAAGAACGAGCGCATCGTGGTTGAAGCCGGTGGCAAGCGATTTGCAATAGACCGCTATTGCCCCCACCAGGGAGGCGATCTTAAGTCAGGATGGGTTTCCGAAGAGCGCTATCTCACCTGCCCGCGACACGGATGGAAATTTGATCTTGCGAATGCGGGTAAGTGTTTATCCAACGACACATGCCTGAATGCCATTCCGCTCGATGACGATTGATAAATTTCTGCTTCACGCAATTCCAAATGCGGTTGTATTCCTCACCGACTTGGTCGCAAGTTGGGTAGGATATTGCCATAGCTGATTCAACACTCAACCATGAACCAACCTGTGCTTCGGCACAGGTTTTTTTGTGCACGGCTGCGCTTGAAAAAGAGCACAAGACAGGGAGCACACGTTTCGAAAGGCAATAAGAATGAAAGGGAAATTGCTTTGAATCTGGTGCCGCAAGATACTAAATATAACTACAACTTGGAACGTGAGGACCACAGACTCACTGTGGACGTCCAACTTTATTGAGAGACCATCCTCGCCTGGCGCTACAACCGTATATAAATGGAAACGCCTCGTAACTTATTAATTTACGAGGCGCTAAACTTATTGGTGCCGAGGGGGGGACTCGAACCCCCACACCCTTGCGAGTACATGGACCTGAACCATGCGCGTCTGCCAATTCCGCCACTTCGGCACGTTGGAAGGAGGCGCTAAATGCCGGCTAACCAGCCTTTCCATTTGGCTTGCAAGTTGGATTGTAACACAGGGGTCGAGTTTGTCGAATCGACGGCTGTGGAAGACTTTAGCTGCCCAAACCGGTCCTGGGTCACGCCAGTCAGCCCAGCTATTCCGAGCTGTGCGCGCATTAAAAAAGAGGGGCAAAATGCCCCTCCAGGTCGTGCTACTTTACCCCTTGTTATTTCACGGTAATCGTGAAACTGGACTTATAAACGTTACCCTTGCTGTCCCAAGCCTGAACCGTGATTGCCCGCGTACCGGTGCTGAGCGTCAACGTCGTGTTGATGCTCGCCGCGCTCACTGCATATTTGCTAACAGTGTCTACGTAAATGCGCATCGCGGTAATCGGATTGATAGCCTTAGCCGAAGCCACAAATTTCACCGCTCCTGAGATCGTAGCGCTCGGGGTGGGAGAAGAAACGGTCACTCCGTTGGCGATCGTTGCCGGTGCTGCCACCGAGACGGTCGCGGCGCTGCTGGCGCTTGCTCCGTCGTCGTCCGTAACCGTCGCCGTCACCGTATAAATTCCAGCCGTGCTGTAAACGTGCGACGCAGTTGCCGAAGTTGCAGTCGTACCGTCGCCAAAGCTAATCACCGTCTTCGCGATGTAACCGTCAGCATCCGTTGAAGCCGTAGCGTTTGCCGTTACCGTGGTTGTGGTGGAGCCGATGGTCGGTGTCACACTCAGCTTGGCCACCGGTGACTGGTTTGCAATCTTAAGTGGCACGGCCGCGCTCATCTGATTCCGCATGAATGACGCTCCGACTGCCTTCACGTAAACCGTGTAGCTGCCCGGCGCCAGTGCATAGCCGCTGAAATCGTAAGAGGTTTGGGTCAACGGAACGTCACCCACGGTCATCAGGTTCGTGCCATCGGTAGAAATGAATACCGTGTAATGATCCAGCGTATTCGCGTTACCACTTGCCGACCATGAAACCTTCGAGCCCGAGGCGGAAGCGCTGACGCTGACGCAGTTCTCGATGCCGGTCTCCAGTTCGGTGGCTTCTTCGTAGTCGTTCCATGTCGCCAGTTGAACGGCAAACAACTGCCGGCTTGTCGAATAGTAATTTGCAATCTGGGCAAAGGTGCGCAGGAAAGTCTGGCCGCAGTTCTGGTTCATAACGCGGTTTGCGCTCCATGCGGCAAGCACATCGTTGAACCCTTTGTAAGCTGTGCCGTAAGCGAGATCCCCGGCATGTGCCACGCCGGCATTATAGAAGTTATTGAGGTAGGTATCGCCAAGGTCGGTCGGATCGGAAGCATTGGGTGAGACCCACGCAAATGCACCGCTGAATGCGGAGTTGCTGAACGCCGAAGCGTTGCGCTGAATAAACAGCGGCTTGCCGGGAACGCTGGCAGCCACTCGCGTCCAATCGATCGAATACTTTTCGACCCCGAAGAAGAACACTACCGGACGTCCGTTGTATTTGATGTATGCGGCCGAAGTCTCATAATTGTTGTAGGCGTAGGTCAGATCCGAGATCATCTGCCCGGTGATGTCACAGCCCGACGTCGCAGCGCAGGTCTTCAGCGCGCCCACATCTTCCGTCACCGCAAACTGAAATCCAGGATGCTTTTCTGCTTCGGCGCGAAGCAATTTTGTCGTTCCGTCGGCTCGTAAACTATTAGGTCCGTACCAATCCACAATGGCACCGTCAACGCCACGGCTAATCAGGTCGTTAACCTGCTTTGCAACCTGGGTGGCATCGTTGGATTCATAGCCAACGTTCATGTGGTTTGTCCCGCCGAACCATGGCATAAAGTGCACATAAACTTTTCCGTTAAATCCGGGATACAAGAGAGACTTGATCGACACTTTGCTGATATTGGTGGCGCCCAGGTTGCCGTTAGCAGTCTGTGTCTGAAAAGTCGAAGCAGCACTCGTGTTGTTGCTAGTCTCGGCCGCCAGGGTGGTATTGGGAACTACCGGCGTGCTGGCGCAAAGCCAGGAGGATGTTGCTAGCACGACGAACAATGCGATGAACTGTTTCATTAGAATTCCTCATTGCTCCGACCTTGAATTCCCGCTGCGGCCGAGCTCCTCCCGTGGAGGTCCCGGCCCAGATCTCGGCAGTGCAGATAAAATTTGCAACTTAGAAATTGCTATTGGGGAGAGTAAGCGGAGAGCACCTCAATCGGTGTCCGCAGAAAATCTAAGGTGACCGTTTTTTTCTTCCTCATTACCTACGTGCCAGTTACCTGAGAGCTCGTCGAGCAATTCTCACTTTTACGCAGAAAAATCCGCAAAAGGGTCGGTTTTTCCCCGAGCTCCTTTGCCTAATCATCAGGTCACGGACTATAGTTTTGCTGTTCGCTTGTGAGCGACTGAACTAGTGCACTCTGTCTCCACCAAAAGACGTTTTCTGGTGGAGAATGCAATGCGTTTGCCCGTTCTGGTAGGATTTCAGCTCCGAGTACGCCTTACGACCATCGAGCATTACAAAATTCAGAGGAGCTTCATGTCTGAGCCAATTTCCGATCCTTCACTCAAGATTCCATCGCCGATCAGCAAGGAACTTCGGACCCTAGCGCATGACCTTAGCAATTCCATTGAAACGATCATGCAGGCTACTTACCTCCTAAGCCAGGCCAAGTTTGACGATGCCAACCGGAAGTGGCTGGACCTGATCGATCAGGCGACTCGCGACGCGGCAAAAATCAACCGTGAACTCCGCGATTTGTTGCGATCCCGCAGCCAGGACTCCTAATCGCGGTCGTTTCGCACTGGTTTCCCAGGACGGCACCCAAAATCGCTTGCCGGCATTTTCGCGGCACTGCGGATTGTATCCGGCATCTTCCGTTGGTACACTCTTGGGTCGTTCAGGGAGAAGCTCCTATGTCCGCATTGCCGTCCTTCGAGAACCTCCGCTACGAGAAGAAAAGTCAGATAGCCTTCATCACCATTGCCCGTCCCAAGGTCCTCAACGCTCTCAACATCGCAACCGTTCGCGAGTTGAGCCTCGCCTTCCAGTCTGTTCGCGATGACGATGACGTACGCGTCGTCATCCTCACCGGCGAAGGAGAAAAAGCCTTCGTTGCCGGCGCTGACATTACCGAACTGGCCAAACTCGGCCCTATCGAGGCCGAGGCGTTCGCCATCCGTGGTCAGGCTGTCTTTTCCCTGATCGAGAACTGCGGCAAGCCCGTCATCGCCGCCGTCAACGGCTTTGCCCTGGGCGGAGGCTGCGAGCTCGCTCTTGCCTGCACCATGCGCCTCGCCTCGGAGAACGCCCGCTTCGGTCAGCCTGAATCAAAGCTCGGCATCATCCCCGGATATGGTGGAACGCAGCGCCTTCCTCGCCTCGTCGGCAAGGGTCTAGCCTTCCAAATCATTCTTAGCGGCGAAATGCTCCGCGCCGACGAAGCCTATCGCATCGGACTGGTGAACGCGGTCCTGCCCGCCGCCGAACTGCTGCCGCACGCTGAAGCTCTCGCCCAGCGCATCATTGCCAACGGCCCCACTGCCACTCGTTACTGCCTCGAAGCCGTAAATAAGGGCATGGAGATGACGCTCTCCGAGGGACTCGCCTACGAGGCCTCTCTCTTTGGTCTCAGCTGCGCCACCGAAGATAAGAACGAGGGCACGCGCGCCTTCCTAGAAAAAAGAGTCCCCCAGTTCCACGGCAATTGAGAAAACTGCTCAATCCGCCTCTGGTGTGCTTCTGGTGCCCAGGTTCGCCCTCTTTTGGCTAACCTGGTTTTTTTGACCTTGTCCTTCGCCCCTCGCTTCTGATCCCCCCGCGCCCGCCGCTCCCATCAGACCGCTTCTGGTGCCCCACGTCCCGCCCGCTTCATCGGGCTGACGTGGGGTAGTTGACTTTGCCGTTGCTCCTGATCTTTTTCTTAGTTCCCGCGCCCGCTGTTCGCTGTTGATTCCCCAGCTTTATCGACCTGATCTGGTGCTCTTGCCCTTGCCTCTGACCTCCCCATTCCTACCCTTCATCCGAATCTGGACCAGATGCAGACCCAGTCTTCACTCCTCCCCCGCCCACTGTGGTACAAAAGAGGATGTGATCCGCTCATTTCATCGCCTGATGCTGCCTCTCTCCGACGACGATTATCGTTCGCTGGAGGAGTTCTTTTCCGCACTCGGCTTCGCCCCCGGCGAGAGCTGGAATGGACGCCGTTCCAAGGGACGTAAGTTTGAGGCCTTTGACTCCGGCATCGAACTCGCCATGGGACAGGACATGCCCCCCGCCGAGCTGGTCGTCGAAGTCGACAACGCTGACATCGTCGCCGAAGCAGCCCGCGCCAAGGGTTTCACTTTCGTCTCCGACATTGCCGATTGCGATTGGGGCGCACGCCTCTTCGTCCTGCAGGTACCTGCAGGCTTCGGACGCCTTGCGGTTTTTAGCTACAACGAGAACTGGCGTCAGCCCGCAAAGGAAGCGCAACTGGATTCCACTGGCATGAAGTTTGCCATCATTGTCTCGCGCTTCAATGCCTTCATTACCGAGCGGCTCCTCACCGGAGCCACCGACGCCCTGCGCCGCACCGGAGCCGTTGCCGCCGACATTGAGATCGTCCGCGTTCCCGGAGCCTTCGAGCTCCCGGCCACCGCGAAAATGCTGGCCGAAACCGGCAACTATCAAGCCCTGGTAGCCATAGGCTGCCTTTTGCGCGGAGACACTGCCCACTACGACGTGATCGTCAACGAAGTAACCCGCGGCATCGGCGAAGTCACTCTCGCCACCGGCGTCCCCATCGGCTTCGGCGTCCTCACCTGCGATACTCTAGAGCAGGCCATCGACCGCGCAGGACTGAAAATGGGCAACAAGGGATTTGAAGCGGCCCTCGCCGCACTGGAACTGGCTGCCCTGCGGCGCACGCTCCAGAACAAGTAATTATCAGCAAGACGATGGGTGGCCCACATATGCCCTCTTTCGGCATGTATGGGGAACCGACAAGCAAGACGATTGGTGGCCCACATATGCCCTCTTTTGGCATGTGTGGGGGAGCCGACAAGTCCAGTTAGAAGGAATCATGGGTACAAGACGTAAATCACGCGAATTGGCGCTGCAGATGTTGTTTCAGGCCGACATGGGTAAACAGTCGGTCGAGCACGTAAAGAAAACTTTTTGGGCTGAGCGCCGCGACCTCGAAGATAGTGTCCGCAACTTCGCTGACGATATCTTCCGGGTTGCAATGGAGCGCTACGACGAGATCAGCCAACTCCTCGAAGGCCACACCGAACATTGGCGCCTCGAACGCATGGCCGCCGTCGATCGCAATATCCTGCGCGCCGGAGTCGCCGAATTCCTCGGCTTCCCCAAGACGCCGCGCCCGGTCATCATCAACGAAGCGCTCGAAATCGCTCGCCGCTTCTCCACTCCCGAATCCGTCCAGTTCATCAATGGCGTTCTCGACTCCGTAGCCCGCAAACTCGAACCGCAAGCCGCCGCCAACAAAAAGTAGTTTCGCAAGCCGTTTGACCGAAAACCGGGTGGCCCACATATGCCTTCTTTTGGCATGTGTGGGGTGAAGGCATCACTCCGCATCTCAGCGCTCTGCCTTTGACTTTGCCGTCCGCAAACGAAACAACGAATCTGAACGCCCGAAGGTGCCCCATATCTGCCGTTTTTGGCAGATGTGGGATGCCGGCATCAGTTCAACCATTCCCTCTGCTTTTGCCCAACGCCGCACCTGCGGTATGCTTGGAGGGTACGGCTCTCCTCTGTCAGCAATCCAAAACATTTCATCTGAGGATGCGGGAATGAAGACTACTTCGAAGATAGCTGTATTCGACACCACCTTAAGAGATGGCGAACAGGCCGCCGGAACTCGTCTCGGCGCGCGCGACAAGATCACCCTTGCGCGACAGCTAGCACGCCTCAAGGTGGACATCATCGAAGCTGGCTTCCCTGCCTCCTCTCCCGAAGACTTCGATGCCGTCAAGAAGATCGCGCAGGAGATCCAGGGCCCAACCATCTGCGCTCTCTCCCGCGCCGTTGAAGCCGACATCGAAGCCTGCGGCAAGGCCCTCGCCAAAGCCTCCAGGCCCCGTATTCACACCGGCATCGGCGTATCCGACATCCACATCATGGGCAAGTTCTGCGACGACCGCTACGGCAAGACGCTCGAGGCAAAGAAGGCCAAGCTCATCACCCTCGCCGTCGAAGCCGTCAAGCGCGCGCGCAATCTTGTCCGCGACGTTCAGTTCTACGCCGAGGACGCCGGCCGCGCCGATCCCACGTATCTCTACCAAATGCTCGAATCCGTCATCAATGCCGGTGCCACCGTCGTCAACATTCCTGACACAACCGGCTACACCGTCCCCGAACAGTACGGAGCCTTGATCGCCGGCATTCGCGACAACGTGCCCAACATCGCTAAGGCCACCATCAGCGTGCACTGTCACGACGATCTCGGACTCGCCGTCGCCAACTCTCTCGCTGGCATCCGCAACGGCGCGCGCCAAGTCGAGGGCACCATCAACGGCATTGGCGAACGTGCCGGCAACGCCGCTCTCGAAGAGGTCGTCATGGGTGTCCGCACCCGCGCCGACTACTACGGACTGACCACCACAGTTGAGCCGCGCGAGTTCTACCGCACCAGCCGCATGGTAGCCGACATGCTCGGCATGCCCGTTCCCGCCAACAAGGCCGTCATCGGAGCCAACGCCTTCTCCCACAGCTCCGGCATCCACGTCGACGGATTCCTCAAGGACCGCCAAACCTACGAAATCATGCTTCCCGCCGACGTTGGCTTCACCGACAGCAGGGTTGTCCTCACCGCCCGCACCGGCCGCGCCGGACTGCGCTCGCGTCTTGAGAAACTCGGCTACGAACTCTCCAAGCCCGAGCTCGACACCATGTACCAGCGCTTTCTCATCGTGGCAGACAAGAAGCAGGAAGTGCTCGACGAAGATCTCGTCGCGCTAATTCACGATGAACTCCCTCCAGTCGAGCAGGCGTTAAAGCTCGAGTACCTGCACAGCTACAGCGGAACATCTGCCATCCCGACCGCCACCGTGCGTCTCCTCATCAAGGGAAAGACCAAGGAAGGTGCTGCCATTGGCGACGGCCCCGTCGATGCCGTTTACAAAGCCATCGCCGAAGTCACCGGCACCAAAGCGAAGCTCCTTCGCTATGACATCCGAGCCGTCACCTCCGGCACCGAAGCCATGGGCGAAGTCACCGTGCATCTTGAGATCGGCACCCGTCGCGTCATGGGACGCGGTGCCTCCACCGACATCATCGAAGCCAGCGCCAAAGCCTACGTAGACGGCCTGAACCGCCTCGGCTAATCCTTGATTTAGGGCTCCACAAACGACTCTGGCCCCTGTAGGCGAACGAAACATAGCGGAGCGAAGCAGAGACGTGGGTGGCCCACATATGCCTTCCTTTGGCATGTGTGGGGTCTCCAGCAAACTCCTCGCTTCCGCCTGCTTCCGTTCCACCCCTGTATAATCGAACTCGATAGCGTTGGGATCGGGTGATCGCCGCCCGCAGTGCTTACGTCGGCCTTGCCGGAGAGTGCGTTGCGGGGGGAGGAAAGTCCGAACTCCACAGAGCGGTGTGCCGGATAACGTCCGGGAGTGGTGGCTTCAAGGCCATCCGACGGAAAGTGCCACAGAGAAAATACCGCCTCGCAAGAGGTAAGGGTGAAAAGGTGCGGTAAGAGCGCACCGGGCGTTCAGTAATGAGCGTTGCATGGCAAACCCCACACGGAGCAAGACCAAATAGGGACGGAGTGACTGCAATGCGCAAGCATTGCAATTCTGCGAGCCGGCTCGGTTCGCCAAACGTTCGGGTAGGTCGCTTGAGCGGCGTGGTAACGCGTCGCCTAGACGAATGATCGCCGCGGCAGCAATGCCGTACAGAATTCGGCTTACAGATCCCAACGCTTCGTTCTTCCTTGATTTAAACCGCAATGTATTGATTTGGCTTGTTTTGAACTAGAGCGGTTCCATAGTAGATGTGTCTGCCCTGTGCTGAGAGGGTCATCCTGAGCGCAAGCGAAGGACCCCAGCAATGCCCAAGTCTCCCGTGCGGCCTCAAGCTTTTCAGCCCGCCATCGGTTCTTCTTTTCCTCGCTCTCGCGGGATATACCTTCCTTGAAACCGTTCTAGCAAGCATCGCAGCTAGTACGGATTTCGATCCGAGGGATATGGCTGCCCGTGCTTGTCGGTGTGCGCAGGAATCGTCAGCGGAGACTCTTGTATCTGCAGTGTTCCAAGCGAAGTCTTCGCATCTGTGACGGTGATTTCACGAGAGAGCTTTGCAACATCCACGGACTCTGCACGTTCGAACCACACCTCAACACGATATCGGCCTGCGGGAACATCGGGAATCCTGATTTGTCCTTCTTCATTACTGACCGCAAAATACGGGGTCGGGAGTACAAGCACATAAGCGCTCATTTCCGGATGGATATTGCAGAATAGGAAGGACACGCCCGGCCGGTCAAAGCGTACAGTGCGAGAGCTTCCTGCCTCGTAGAGCCCGAGATCAAACTTCTCCCCTTTGTACAGAGAAAACACGTTGTGGAACCAGGGATCGAGGTTTGGAAATTCGACCGGCGCCCCGAGTGGAACGGCGAGCACATGGGGATGAAACTGCTTGTTCTTCTGCATCATCTGGTAATGCCGCGCACGTGCCGGCGGAGGATGAACATTCTTCCCGAGAGGCGTAAGCCAGACCACAACGTCTTCATTACCCGAGTGCAAAGACTTGCCATGAACGTGGTTTACCACTGCCTGCGCTTCTACGGTCGTGGCTTCCTGCTGCGCCGAGTAAGCGACTGATATTGCAGACGCAACGAACAGGCACACGATCCCCGCTATTTTCGACTTGCAGAATGGCATCAGAAGCTCACTCCCCCACCGATGTTTACCTGATCGGCTGAATTTCTGAGACCATCGTAACTGTACGTCCACACCTTACGATACTCGACGCTCAACAACAGGTTGGATTTGGGGCGGTAAATCACGTTTCCAAATGCAGCTCGATTGCGCGCAAGTGGGGACGCGTACTGGCCCACCAGGTCCGGTGCCCATTCCAGGTCTCGCGCAAAGATATTGTCCTGCCCAATGGCTCCGTTGAATTCCCATCTTGAATGCGGATGAAATTTCAATTGGCTCCAACCTCCAAAGGCATTCAACGGCCGGAATCCCGTTCCTGCAGCGGCCGGGTCTCCGTTGAATACAACACTCTGCCAAATGCCTCCGCCAAGGCCTCCCACAGCCCTGCCGCGATAGGCTTCTCCGCTGAACTCTAGTCGCGGTCCCATGGGAATCCGCCAGAACGACGTCACAGCCCAACTGTCGGTTTCTCTGCCATACCCATATTGCAGATGGCTACCGTATCCACCAACTCCAATCGCGAAAGGCTGCCCGCCGAACTTCGTGTTGAACACTGTTTGTGCGGCAAATGCAGGCCGTCGCGCTCGCTCCCCCGGCCCTACATAGCCTCCATAAGACGATGAACCCGACACAATCGAATCTGAGAGTGCAGCCAGGAGTCCACCGCTGACGCTGAAATACGTCTGCTCAGAGGTATGGAAACGGTGTTCGGCAACAACCTGCGGAGTCCATGTCCAGAGATTACCGGAGTAGGAAAGCGCGGGCTCAGCGACACTCGCATAGGACGTCGGTGACAGTGGTGAAAAGAACAGTGACTCCTGGCCGACGATCAGAGATGTGTTCGTCCAGTCCATGTGTGCGCTCGCCTGGCGCAGTCGAACTATACCGAGAGTTGTCCCATATGGCTGTTGCTGCGGAAAGCCCCCGAAGAAATCCGCGCTGATACTTGCGCTGGTAGCGGCACCGGCCACCTTGGGACCTAGCACCTGCAAACCCAGAATGCTTTGCCGAACCGAAGCCCCGACACTTCCTCCATGATCGGAGGCGACCGCCCGATTTGGGAGGTCGGGAACGTCGAATACGCCTCGATTACTGAACGCATTCATCAGCACCAGGCCAGAGAGTTTTACCCGGTACTTCGATTCGCTTTCTACTTTGGTCTGGTGTTGTTCTTCGATTCGAGCGGCAAGCAACTTCTGGTTTGCATCCAGTTCTGCAACGGACTCCATCGAAGATTGCGAACCGGGCTGCCGTGCCAAGTCGGCTGCTGACGGAAATGCTGCACTTGAACCGACCGCTGCTTTGTCCGGAAGCGGCGCTCTCTCTTTGAATTCGCGACGCAGTATTTCCAGCTCCGCCGCCAACTGCGCAATTCGATCTTGCGCTTCCGACAACTGATGACGCGTATCGTTGAGCTCAGAGTGCAGTTGGTGAATCTCAGTCTTAGTGTCTGCTTCAGTGCTCGGGTTCGTCTGTGCGCAAGCTGGCATCGCCACTATCGCAACCCCAGCAGCCACAAACCAACACGTAACCGTGCGTTGCCAGAAAACTCGTAATAAGTTCGTCACGTAGCACCTCGTCCGCTGCTGAGATGATTAGGTTATGACGCTCTGACCACATCCGGAAAGGTAGTTGCGCAGTGCCTTGGAATGACCAACAAAAATGTTGTGCCCATCTCGGATGTTTCTTCGACGTGAATGCTTCCCCCGTGGTCGTGGACAATCTTCGCAGCGATCGCCAATCCCAACCCAGTTCCGTTGTTCTTGCCTGCACTCACAAAAGGCTCAAACAACACTTCGCGAATTGCATTGGGAATGCCGCTACCGGTGTCCCATATCCGGCATTCAAACTCTTGCTCTTCGCTTGATATCTTCACCCCAACCCGCCCCTTGGTGCTGTTTGTAGCCTCGCAACCATTGAGCAGAAGGTTGAAAAATACGCGCTCAACTTTCAGTGCGTCGAACTCACCCGTGGTCGAGCCATTTAATTCCACCTCGATTGTCCTGCCGTGGAATTCCGGCGCCGATCTCACGGCACTGATTGCCCGATCAACGACACATCGCATGTCAGCCGGACAAACCTTCAGTGTCTTCTGTTCGCGTGCGATCTCAAGAAGAGAATCCAGCAGGCCGGTCATCTGCCCCGTTGCCCGCAAAACTTCCTGATAAACCTCATCGCGATCCGCTCCGGCCATCTTGGCGTCGTAAAGAAATTCCGCGTTCGCCACCAGCGCCGCCAGGTGATGTCGCAGGTCGTGCGAGATCGACCCGGCTGCCCGGCCCAGTGCGACCATCCGCTCCGATTCCACCTGCCGCTTTTGTGAATTCGTCAGTTCATGCCGCATTCGCGTAAATGCATTCGCCAGTTCCACCGCTTCCATGCCGCCCCGAGGTTCCACCGAATACCTGTCGTCTCCCGCAGCAAAGGCGCGAACAGCGCCTACCAGCGATTCAAGCGGTCCCGTGATCGCCATCGAAATCAGGCTCACGAGTATCGCTCCCACCACGCTGGCGATCAAACCTATAAACAGGATGGTGCGATTCAGCCGGTGCAAATATGCGTCCATCGCTTCAAGCGGCAGCAGCATATAGCAGCGCAGGGGAACATTCGGACTGCTCTGCAAGTCCACAACTAAAACGTCATAGGAATGACCTGTCAACCGAAGTTTTTGCGGAGCTGTCCGCCTGAAGTTCACATTCTGCGTGAACTCCCAAAGTTGGCTTTCCTCCAGAGTTGACGCAACGATCGAATCGCCTGAAACCAGCGCAATCTGGCTGCCGGAAGAATTCGCCAATTCCCTCGCGAATGCTGCATTGACGTGCTGGCCAACGACAAGTAATCCTAAGACGTGCTGCTCCGGGCCGGTCCCTGCGACGATTGGCTGAATGGCCACGCGGAACAGCGTATCCTTCTCCTGCCACCACGCGGTTTGCTCGTGACGGGCACGTGATTCACCGAGCAACCGTTGCACGCCATCGACAGCAAGTGCGGACTCCGATGCATGTTCCCCCATAACGCGAGCATCCGGCGTTGCAAGAACCAGCAGGTCCGCTCCGGACAATTGCCAGAACTTGGACGAAGCATCCTGAATGGTGGCCCTGTCCCCGGAAGTCATTAGCGCCTTCAGTGTGGGCAATTCAGACAACAAGGCCGCCACTCGAACCAGTTCCCTCTGCTGTTCCCGCTCAACTCGGCCAAACGCACTTCTCGAAGCCGGAATTGCTTCGCTTCTCTGCCGGTCGAGCTCTGAAGTGACGCTATGGCGCACCACCAGCAGGCAAACCCCGGAGATTGCAGATGAAATAATGAGTGTGGCAAAGATGAGTTGGGTTCGCAGGCGGAAGCGCACGGCGTCACCCAGCCGCCCGCTCTTGCCCGCTCGATGGCATAAATTTGTATCCCGCGCGGTGCAGCGTCAGGAAGTGCTGCGGGTTGGAGGGATCGGCCTCCAGCTTCTGCCTGAGCCTCAAGATATGATTGTCAACCGTGCGAGTGGACGGATAATTATGATATCCCCACACCTCGTTGAGTAATTCCTCGCGAGAGATCGCGCGGTTTTCACGATCGATAAAGTACCTCAGCACGCGGAACTCCTGTGCCGTCAGATTCACGCGCTTTCCTCCACGCCTCACTTCCATCGAATCGATATTCACAGAAATATCAGCAAAATGGTAAACGTGTGGTTCGGCCTGCACGCGCTTCCCCGTGCTGATCGGTTCTACCGAGCGGCGCATAGCCCTTCGTACTCTCGCCACCAGTTCCTTCGGACTGAAGGGCTTTGTGACGTAGTCGTCCGCGCCCAGTTCAAGCAACAGCACCTTATCATCCACCTCTGCATTTGCGCTCACCACTATGACCGGGACACCGGGTGCGATGGTCTTGAATTCTCGACACAGTTCACGTCCAGGCATTCCGGGGAGTTTGAGATCGAGAACGACAGCACCGGGCGTCTGCGCACAGAACGCTTCCAGACCAGCGAGTCCATCGGAGGCCAGCCTAACTGCAAACGCTTCCGCCTCGAACACCCGCTGAATCGCACGCTGCATCTGCGGACTATCTTCGATCACGAGCAGAGTATCCATGGGTCAGAACCCTTCAGAGTTGCCGTAATGGTTGGATGCGGTCTCCCCGCTTATCGGTTTCAACCTCATTGTGGCTTGTCTCAGAATCACCGTGAGACTGCCCCGGACAGTTAAGTGAGCAGACACAATGGCGGCAAATTGGATTGCTGGCAATATCGAGACCACCCCTGAATTCGCGAGCCTTTTCGCTGTTCAGCACGACATCGAGCGTTGCGTCACGCAGATTTCCAATCGCCGGATGAAAGAAACACGGGCGCACCGAGCCGTCCGCCTCAATAACTGCAGATCTCCAGGGCGCATTGCAAACCGGGGAATGCTCTACAGCCTGCCCTAGATGTGCTCGGAAGTGCGTCGTAATTCTACGCAGCTTTGCCGCGCTCTCCACAATGTAGCCGGTTTGAATTTCGTCTTCCCGAGTGCGAATAAGGCGCTTGATCTCACCGTCCAATCCATCAACCTCCTCGGAGTTCAGCGCAACTTCACTCTGCCTGGATGGGCTCCATTGCAGTGGTCGATTAAAAGCCTCCGACGTGAGGTCGGCCGCAAGAAATGACAGCGAGTCCATCCCCATCTGCTTTGCACTCGCGACCGTATCCACCAACCGGAGGTGATTCGCCTTTTGCACCGTCATCCGCCCCGCAATCCGCATATCAGGCCGATTTCGACGCACGGCGGCAATACCTTCCACTATCAATTTGAATGCTCCATTCACTCTGCGAATCGCGTCATGAACGTCTTCGGGGCCGTCGAGTGAGATGATGACATCGTCAAATAACTCGGCCACCGCCTCGGCTCGCTTGGCAAGCAACAGTCCTGTTGTAAGCAGCGTAAGGCGAATCCCGTCCTGCCGAAACAAATTGCAAAGAGCACGCAAATCAGAATGAAGGAGTGGCTCGCCTCCAGAAAAGACAACCCAACGAACTGACAATCGACGACACGCATCGCGATGTAACTCAAGATCGCTGACTCGAAGCTCCTGGCTGGTCTGCCGTTTCCAGATGTCACACATCACGCAACGGCAATTGCACCGGCTGTGCACATTAAGCACCAACACAGGCATCCATTCCATGCGGTCGCAAAGCTGTTCCATCATTACAACCATTCCGTCAAAACATTGCGTACCGGTTTGCCACCCAGCATAAGACCACAACCCAGAACCTTTTCTGCCTCTCCAAACAAACGCCCTAAAGGTGCTTTGATCCAACGCAGTGTTTTCCCCATCTTCAGCGGTCGCAAATCTGAACTAAGTTCATCCGGCAACCTTAACCTAATTGCTTCCGACGCAAGTTGCACACGCCCGCCGAGCACGACAAGCTGAATATCTTCATACGAAAGCTTCGATAACGTTTCACAAGGAGATTTCCCCGTATCGCGGACCGCGATCAAATCCGCCATCCCCCCAGGAGCGAGCGCACCCTCACCGTTTCCGAGCCGAAACACTTGCGCCGGTCGGCTCGTAACCTGCCAGTACAACTCCCGTGAATCGATTCCAACACGCGAGTGAGCAAATCGAATCTCGTCCAACAAATCGCCTGCAGCGGTTAGCGGAGAGTCGCTTCCGAGAACGACGCGATTAGCCGAACCCATCGACTCAGCCGTGTGTGTACGCCCAAACAGGAATTCGTTCGAACTAGGGCACCACACGAGCGAAGCCCTTCTGCGATTGGCAAGCCTCATCCCACTATGGCCGAGCGCAAGTCCATGCACAATAACCGTGCGCTCATCCAGCGCATGCATGCGATCCAACTGGAAGATCTCGCTTTCGCTTTCCTCCCCAACACCTTCCCCGGCATGAACAATGAATGGCAGGTCGCGTGACGTGGACCTGAACTTGGAAGCAAGCTCAGGGTCCATGCTGACGGAGTGCGCCCACCCATACTTCGCCAACACGCGGATGGGAAAGCTATCGTCTTCCATTTCTGGTGTTAAGGGATTGTGATGACAAACCGTGGTCACGCCACTCAATAAATCACGAATTGCCCCCCACCAGATCCGCACATCCTTAGGAACTCTCTGATGCCGCTCAATCGCAGCACTATCTCTGCAATGAATGTCATCCGCCCACTCCGCGAAGCTGGAGTACGGACCATGACCAAGCTTGGGAAAGAGACCAAATTCCAAATGGTCGTGGGCATTGATCAGACCCGGCATCACCAGATACCCCGTCAAATCGAGAGAGGGCATTGTGGCAGAATTCGTCGCCACTCCGCTTGCGCCGATCGAGTCAATGCGCGAGTCAGAGATAGCAATGTCCGCACTGATCGCCTCATCCGCTCCGAGCGCCAGTCGAGTTCCCGTAAGCTCCAGACTAGAGCTGACCGCAACCGACCGAGACTCTGCTCTCGCCCCCAACCTGCGTAACTGCAGAATGTAAATCGGAGGGCGATCCGCTGTATCCAGGAACACATCCAGCTTCCCTGCCTTTTCGAGAATGCTCCTCTCTGGTCCGCCAAACGTCGGCTCTGCAATGCAGGTCACTTCAAAGCCAAATCTCTCAAAGCAGCAAACGATCTGTCGGAGACTTCGATTATGCACATCCAATTCAACTCGCTCTTCGCCAACGTGAAAGGCTCGCTTCCACCGGCATGCAGTCGCTGTCTCGGGATGAACATCCGTAACAAAAACACACGCCCCTACCCGAGTGACGCGCCGCAGTTCCGAGGCAAATAACTCAAGTTGTGCGATGTAACTAAGGACGAACGACGCCAGTACCAGATCAGAGAACGAGTCCGCAACCGGAAGGGCCGTCGCCTCACCCAGCACCAGATCGCAGTTTCCTCCACATTTCATTTCCGCACGTGAGAGCATGGCCCGCGAGCTGTCCACCCCAACCAAAGCCGCAGGCTTGCCATCACCCAACGTCTGCAACCAGCGACCGGTTCCACAGCCAACGTCCAGTACGTTCATTCCATCAATGCGCGGCAAAAGAGACTTCACAAAGCGCTGCTCAAGACCGAGCAGAGGATTCAGCTCATCGTCGTACGTCTTCGACCAAAGCCGAAATGCTTCACCAACTGGCGTGCGCTGTGAAGTTTGCGGCAGACTCGGATTGGACACGAATGCCACGATTAAACGCTCTCCCTTTTCGGTTTCCGCAGCTCAATAAACTGGTGTGCCCAGCGCAGCTCTTGCGGAAACCCGTAAATCTGCGACCAGTACCGCCAGGCACTCAGGCTCTTCAGAAACGCCCGCGCCCATTTCGGTGCGCGAATATCCTGTACAGTAGGCCACCGCGAACTGATGACCAGTTCAAAGTTATCGATCAGCCGCTTCGTCTTGCGTCTCAGCCAGGGCGTGTCAGGATCAATCCGCAGCGTGAAGTCCATCCACTTCTGTGTTGCCCACTCTTCCGGAGAGTTTGGAAACGCAACCTGCCCATCGACATTGCCATACATCGCACCACGCTGCGGCACCGGTGTGTAGTGGTACATGATAATTTCAGAATCAGAATTCAAGCCCTTGATGCGGCGAATGAATTTGAGAGTTTCCTGCGTGTCGAGTTCTGGATTGCGCGGATTTCCGAGAACGAAAGAGAACTCCGGAATGATGCCGAATTGCTGCATCCGACTGGCGACCTGCAGCGTTTGCTCTGTCGTGATTCCCTTCTGCATCTCCTTCAGCACCCAGTCCGAACCCGACTCCGCCCCGAAGAAGATCATCGTGCAGCCCGCGCGACGCAGTGCCCCCAGCGTGGCATCGGAGTAGCGCGACATTACATCGATGCGCGCTTCGCACCACCAGCGTAGTTGCAGCGGCGCAATACGGTCCGCCAGTTCTTGCGCATGATCCTCACGCAAGAAGAAGTTCATGTCATAGAACTGGACCGAGTCAGCGCCATACGTCTTTGCAAGGTGACGCAGAATCTCTGCCGTACGACCCGGACTTTCCATAAGCTCACGAGTCCCGTATGCAGCATGCACCCCGCAGAAGTTGCATTTGAAAGGGCAGCCAATACTCGCCTGATGCGCAGCCGTCCTCTTCCCAAAGAAGGATGGCCGCAAATACTCTTCCACCGGTACGCGATTAAACGGACTCCACGGGAACGAATCCGGACCCTTCATCAGGCGCTCCGGGTTATGGCGATGCAACCCAAACACATCCTTGTAGGACAATCCACGAATGTTCTCCAACGACGTGTTCCCCCGAATGGCATCGAGGAGTTCCAGCAGTGTCTCCTCCCCTTGTCCACGAACCGCGTAATCAACATATCGCGCATTCAAGACCGCGTCGGGATAGATCGACGGAAAGTATCCGCCCCACACGATTGGCACTGCCGGACGAAGTCGACGGATTGCACGACAGCTTTCGAGTGCAGCCGCCATCTGCGGACCTGGCATCACCGAGACGCCGAGTAGCTCAACCTCGTGCCGATCGATGAGGTCGAGGATCATCGCCGTCGCATCGCCTTCCACGTTTCCATCGACAATCCTGTACTCTTCCTTCCCCTCCAGCACCGCTGCCAGCGCGAGTATCGAAAGCGGGAAACGCCGGTTGCGGGGCTTGGTTGCACGCGGGTTGAAAAGAATAATCACTTTCTTACCTCCGCAAGATAGATCCGGAATCGCGATGGCTCTCGCCTGCCGCGCAATCGCGCCAGCAACGGACGCAACGCCCAGCGTATGCCGTAGAACGGCGTCTCAACTCGCCATCGAATGCCGCATCGGCGTTCAAGATTGATCAGCATCCGGTCCGTCAAGTACTCCCTGCTGGCAATGCCATCGGAAGGGAATCCGAACTTCGCGAGGAATGCCGCTCTACGTTCTTCGACCATCTGCCGTCCGCTGCGATCGTCTTTGTACCAGGGCGTGTCGCATACAATCACCGTGCCGCCACTGCGCACGCATCGCAGCGCTTCCTTGAGAGTGCGTTCATAGTTTTCCGAGTAATGAAACGACGCATTGTAAATCGCACAATCGAACTGATCGTCCGCAAACGGCAACCGGTCAAGCTCCGCCTGAAAGCGTGGAAACAGGTACGGCAGAGTCGTACGGTAGTGCGCAGCTGCTCCCAAACCGTCTGTATCGTTCACCAGCAGATCGACCGCAACTGGTCGGTGCCCGCGCAGCGCCAGCCGATAACTGAGCCAACCATTTCCCGCCCCCATGTCTAGAACATCCATCCCGTCCGGATGAGCGCGTTCCAGTTTGGACAGAACATTTCTCTCAAGATAGCGAAACGTCCTCCCGCGAATGGTCCATTGCGATTGGTTATTGCCGGTGACATCGCGATACGGAAGTGCAACGTAGTACTCCGCAGAATTGCTCCCGCGACCTTCCTTTTGCCGCACGATCTGGTACTCCGCCATGAAGCGTTCGTAACGGCTTTCCCGTTCAGGCGAAAGAGTCCTCCAAATACCGCGATCGCTTCGAATACGAAGCAGGCAATTGCTGCAATTCAAAACCGCATCCACTCGCGGACCAGTTTCCGGGAGAACCCCCAACGCCGCAGAGCAGCGCGGACACTGGAGTTTGTAATGACTCGCCGAAGCGGCGTCGATACCAGACACGTCATCGTGACGTTGCGAAGCCAATGTCATACGGCCGTCCTTTCGAAGTGGAGCAGCACATGGTCACCCAAAACACGCAGGCCCGGTGCATGTCCGAACAACCGATCCAGTCGACTCAGAACCGCAAGCAACCCGCCGTTCTTTTCCGCCCACGCCTCACCATAGCTAGGAGGAACAAAGACCCCGATCCCCACATACGAGCGCAGCGCGAACCAAGGAGCGAACAACCAGCGCAACTCCCTCACAGTTGGATACTTGACCTGCAGCTCATAGCCATTCACTGTCGCCTTCGCCTCACCCGGCCATCGACGGAATGCTCGCCGAGGCTCGCCGTGTCCCAGGTACCACAATGTGTCCCATGCACATATCCGCGTGGACATACAAAGCAGTGCCGGTGCTCCCACAGCCATATGCTGCGCCATCTGTCGCGCCACCCCGCGCAGATCGGCGACACAGTTCATTCCTGAAAAATTGGAGAAAACGCCTTCAAACACAGCATGCGATTCCAGCAAATGAAGTTCCTCATTTGCCAACTGCTCGAATCGCACAGGCAATCTTGGAACCTCTGCTGCGTGCCGCTGCCTCGCGATGCGGATCATCTCCCCGGAAACATCGCATGCCAGAACCGAGACGCCCCGGCGCGCCAGAAACAACGCGTCCTCGCCCGTTCCACAATTGAGCTCCAGCACGGAGTCACCTTTCTTGAAGGTGCTTGCCAGCGCACGCCACACTTGTGCGCGTTGCGCACGCCCAATCACGGAGCGGGTGAATGTCTCGTCGTAACTCTCCGCAATACTGTCAAACGCCAGTTCCGACGGAAATCGACTCTCGCGCAACGAAGCCGTCATGCCGCAGCCTCCGTATTGCGAACCAATTCCGCTCTCGCATATTGAATGCGGCGCTGCAGATCATCTTCCAATCTGACGTCAGCCGTCTCTCCCCGCTGCAGTTTCGCCAGCGCCACTTCATCGCGAAGCAATCGATCGGCGCAGTCATAGAAATTCCGCGAGCGCCTGCCACTCACTTCAATTTCGCGATCAGAGCTTTGCGCCCAGGGCTTCAACTGCACTAGTCGGTCCGAGATGCTTTTGAAATATGGAGTGCCCTTGATCGGATAGGCCACAGTCGTAAAGAAAATGTCCGGATCGGTTCGCTTAACGTGGGCAATGGTAGCCTCAATATCCTGAAGTTCCTCCCCCTCATAACCCCACATCAGAAACATTCCGCTTTGAATACCGCGTGATCGCGCCTGCTCCACTGCCTGTTGCACCTGTTCGACTTTGACTCCACGCTCCATCGCATCCAGAATCCGCTGCGAGCCGCTCTCCGACCCAACCCAGATTCGAAAGCATCCGAGCTCCGCCAGCAGATCGAAAACCTCCGAGTTCAATCGGTCCGCACGAGAAATGCATTCGAATGGCACCCGAATGCCCCTGCGCCGCATTTCGGCCGCATAGGTGCGAATCCACCCGTGGTTGATTGTGAAGACATCATCCGCAACCCACACCATGTCGGGGCTATATCGCTTGATCAGCCATTCGACTTCATCTACGACGCGAACCGGACTCCTCCTTCTGTGTGTCTGTCCAAATACTTGATGGCTACACCACCGGCATTTGTAAGGACATCCGCGCGCGGTAATGAAGGAGACTGATCCCTGGCCATGCGCCTCTCGCCACGTGCGCACATATCGACTAATGTCGATTGCATCTCGCGCGGGCCACGGCTGCGCATCCAGATCGCTAATCTGTGCTCGCGGCCCGGTCTGCCGCATCATTCCATCGCTATCCAGATATGCAATTCCCTCGACCTTTGCGAGCGCTGCCGGATCACCGCTGTCGAATGCCTGCAGCACATCCTCAGTCGTGAGTTCCCCCTCGCCAAAAACGACTACCTCTGCCCCGGCCTCAAGATATTCCCGCGCGTACGCCCCCGGTTCCGGACCGCCTACTATCACCCGCCAACCCGCCTCGCGTGCCACACGAATGATCTCTACAACATTCCTTCGGGTCATGAGATTTGCATAAATTCCCAGGACTGCCGCCTGTTCACTGCGCAGGTGCTGGAACAGCAATTCGCGAGATGAAAATGTCGTGTCGAACACATCGACCGCGAATCCCTTCGCGCGAAGATGGGAGCAGAGATACAAAATCCCCAAAGGCGCATAGGGCTTCATAATCTGAAGTTCCTTGGGATCCTCAAACAGAAAATAGCCGTGCGTGAGGAGTAATTTCTGCATTCAAGCCTCCCGTACCTCGGCCAGTCGTCGCGCCGAAACGAATCCGAACTTGTCCGAACCAATCGGTGCCGTGGAAATGAGCGTGGGATCAGCGTTACGGCTTACCGCTTCGAGTTTCTCAACCCTCAGCCATAGTTCCTGCGCGCGGCAACGCATCGGCGCCGATGCACCCGCAACATGCCACTCATCTACCTCTGCATGCAGCGCGTCACGAACAGCGAGATAGAATTCGTCCGTATACGCTCCTTTGAACATCACGCACAGGTCTTCGCTATCCGTCCAGTTCCTCTTGCGCCCCAACTCCGCACGCACCCGCTCGTAAAACGCAGTATTCGGCAACGGATAAGACAACGAAACCCCGATATCATCCGGACGCGTTTCACGCACAAGTGCTACCGTCTTCTGGATGTCTTCCCACACTTCCCCCGGATAACCAAACTGCAGAAAGTAGCAAGCACGGATGCCCGCGTTTCGTAGGTTTGCCCGCGCAATGATTACCTCTTCGATCAGCAATCCTTTGTCCATGCTGTCGAGCACCCGTTGCGATCCGGATTCCACACCCATCCACACCTCTGCGCATCCAGCTCGCCTCAGCGACTCCACAGCCTCTTGCGTCATAAGGTCCGCACGCGTCTGTATCTTGAATGGCAAAAGGCAGCCGTTATGTTCCACCGCCTCCGCAAACTCCCGCGCCCAACGATGATTCAGTGCAAAAACGTCGTCACCAAACCACGCGTGTTCAGCACCATAAACCTGCTTTAGTTCGCTTAATTCATTTGCCACAACGCCAGCAGGGCGCACGTGAAACCGATTTCCGTAGATAGGCTTCGCACACCAGTTGCAGCGATATGGGCAACCTCGACTAGCCACAAGATTGAGCGAAAAATATCCATGCGCCTCCTTCCACGCGGCGCGATACAGATTGATGTCAATCAGGTCGCGCGCCGGCATTGCAAGCCACTGGGCACTGTCAGCAACAGCAGGATTGCGCACCACATCGCCAATTGAATTAATACGAATGACTCCACTCAAATGAGAGGGATCACCCGACTTCAGCACCGCAGAGCACAACTCCGCGAGTGCCATTTCCGCCTCTCCGACCACGACGAAATCGCTCCCATGACGCAGGTACTCTTCCGCCTGGTCGGTCGCATCCGATCCATGTGAGACGACCGTCGCGCCTGCGCATTGTGCAATCTCCGCCATCTGCCATGCGACTTCTCTCATTCGCGTCAGGCACATCTTCGAGAGGAAATTGAAGTCGTCCTCATAGATCGCCACGATCTTTGGGCGATGTTGCTCGACTGCATCTTTGAATCCCGTAATTGGCTCCTGCAGCATGCTGTCGAACACCGCAACATTGATGTTGCGCACCCTCAGCGCGCTCGCGGCATACAGCGTTCCCAGTGGCGGATACGGCTGCATCTTCCGCACCTGTTTGCGATCATAAGGAAGATGGTAAGAATGGGTGAGCAACACATCCGCCACAAGTCACCTCGAAGCTTGATTTCCCTTCAGCACACTGCTGCCGTGCCTTGCGGCAGTTCTTGCCCTGTAATTAACGACCGGCGAGTAACCAGCCGTTCCGTTGAACGCGCTACCCATAACTCCCACGGAAATGAATATCGGTTTGCCCGGATACGCCAACGCAGCGGAGCACCAAGCAGCCGCCGCACTCCACGTCTCAGCAACGGGTATCCTTCAGTCGCGCGACGAATCTGATTGTTCAGCAGGAAGTACTCGAGCATCAGCCGCAGGCGTTGCAATTCCTGTCCCTGAAGCCACGGTAGGACGTTTGCACCGAGCGGCAGCGATGCCCACTCACGCAGCGACTCTGGTTCGCGTAGCCCCAACTCGCGCAGTTGCGGCCAGATGGGAATTCCCGGATATGGAGTAAAGATGTTTGGTGAAAAGCTCACGTTCCAATACTGGCGCGCAATGTCGCTCATAGTGCGAAACGTCTGAACGCGATCGGTTTCAGTCTCGCCCGGATAACCCAAAATCAAATTGAATGTGACATGGATCCCTCCGAGTTCAGCTTTTCTTGCCGTCTCATACATCTCATTGATGCGCTGATGACGCTTATTCATCAGCTTGAGAACTGATTCTGAAGTCGATTCGGTTCCGAATCCCATATGCGAAACGCCGCTCGCTCCCATCATTCGAACTTCGTCCTCGCTCATCCTGCACAGGAAGTCCGTCGATGCCTGAAAGGTCCACCGGAAAGGCACTTTGGCGTCGCAAATACCACGCGCGATCTCCAAGGCACGGTGAACGTCAACCGGAAAATTGGAATCAAGCAGCGCTATCTCATCAATCCGATACCGTTCCGCAAAGCTCGTCATTTCAGAAACGACACGCTCTGCTGGCAGCGCATTGAAGCGGCGTTTGTAAAACACCATGTCGGTGCAGTAATTGCACGCATAAGGGCATCCCACACTGGTCGCATATGCCAGCTTTCGCATTCCACACACGCGTTCATAAGCATCGAAATCGACCATGTCGAACGCTGGTGTAGGAAGGTTCGCAAGCCATTCAAGCCGCCGCGACAAACCTTGCAGCTGCAACCCTCCTCCCTTCGAAACAACGCCCGGAAGATCGTCAACGCCGCGCCCCTCTGCGATGCTCTCCACCACCTCCAACAGCGAGAGCTCACCCTGGCCGCACACCACGACGTCCACAAATGGTTCTTTAAGAGTCTGCTTCGGCAACAGGCTGGGATGCCAGCCGCCAAATATCACAGGCAACTCAGGACGCAATTTTTTCACCGCGGTTGCCACTTCAATCGCGCCATGAATCATTGGCCCCGTCAGCAGCGAAACGCCAAGACAAAGAGCTCCCTGTATTTCACGCTGAACTTCGCCAAGGTAGTCAGCGCAAATCGCGGCATCGACGATCACGACTGTGAACCCTGCATTCCGAAGCGGCGACGCAAGCGACAAAAGGCACAGCGGCGCGCTCAGCGGCGATCCCTCGTAGGGTGGATAGAAAAGTACGACTTTGCCTCGCGTCTTCATGCTGCCTTCGATACCTCCAGGCGCTTGGCATCTACCGCCGGTTTCAGCGGGGCAGTCATGCGTTTCAGCTTGTCGTTAATCCACAGCTCGACCGGAAGACCATACGCGTCCCGTTGCAATCTCCAACGAGCCGGCAACGAGATACATTTCTGCACCGCACGCGTGAAACGATTCCTCCTATCAGCGGCAATCGGTACGCGGTCGAAGGCGATGCGAAGATAATCGCGCATCACCTGCAACTGCTTATGCTCACGCCCCTTCAACCATGGAAGCGTGGTATAGCGCGGGAAGAAGTCTGCCCATCCCTCAAACGAAGTCGGCACCTCAATGCCGATCTCAGCGGCCCTTTGCATGATCGGTGCGCCTGGATAAGGCGTGAAAATGTTGGTCCAGAATTCGGCCCCCGGAAAGCGACTGCACATGTCCAGGATGAACGCAACGGTTTCTCGCCTCTCGCGCCTTCCTTCTCCAGGGAAGGCGAAGATGATATTGAACGAAGGCTTAATGTCGGCCGACAAGCATCGCGCCGCGCTCTCATAGATTGATTCAAAGTTCTGGAAGTCTTTGTTCATCGCCTTCAACACTTTTGCCGAGCCCGACTCTGCTCCCTGGCATATCTGTTGCAGACCGGCGCGTCGTAGCAGTTTCAAATCCTGCGTAGACAGGCGAGCCACAAGGTTCGTAGTGGCTTGGATACTCCATTTGAACGCAGCCCCCTCGCGGACCAAGCCCTCGGCAATCAACCGGGCACGATCAAGGTCCACGAGAAAGTTATCGTCCACCACCCAGAGCATTTCGAGCTGATACCTGCGAGTGAGATCGACAGTTTCCGCAACGAATTGCTCCGCAGGCAACGCATTCCACTTACGTCCATATACTCCAGCGTTTGTACAGTAGGCGCAGTTGAAAGGACACGCGAGGCTTGAGATGTACATTGCCCATCTCCGTCCGCAGCAGCGTTCGTAAGCATCGAAATCCGCAAGGTGATAGGCCTTTGGCGGCAAGTCCACAATCGGCGTAAGCTGGCGCTCCAAGGTGAATACCAACTTTCCATCGCGCTTGAACCCTATGCCGGGAATCAGCTCCAGAGAGCACCTGTTCTCAATGTGCTGCACCAGTTCCAACATCGCGGCCTCACCCTGACCTCGCACAACAACATCGATGTATGGTGCTTCGAGCGTTTGCATTGGCAACAACGAGGGATGCCATCCGCCGAGGATGATCGGGAAGTCTTGATTCCACTCCTTTATCGCGCGCGCGATCTCCACCGTCTCCCGAATCATGGGCCCCGTTACCAGCGAGATGCCCAGACACAAAGCGTCGCGCACCTCTTCCAAAACCCGCTTCTTGTAGTTGGGAGTGATCGTGGAGTCGATGATTCGGACGTCGTAGCCCGCTCGCAACAATGGCGTTGCCACCGCAAGGATTCCCAGGGGCGCGGTAGCTTCAGAACTGGCAAATGAAGGAAAAAAGAAGACTATCTTTTTCGACATGCTTCAAACTCCACGCACTCAAGATAGGACTCGTGCGCAGCTCGCTTGTCATGGACTTGTCACGAAGTTGTCACATTTCCGCCTCCGCCAATCAGTCTGCTGTTATTCGCGCTAAAGTGTTCCGACGGTGGATGATGACGAAACTTTTCACGATTGCTAGCTCAGCACTGAATCGCCGTTCCCATCTTTCCTTGGCTGGAGCCACGTGCGAGTTTGCGACTAATTCGGAAGACCTCCACTCCGCATTGCAGCCGTGGTGCTGTTCGGAGGAATCCCATCCTCCAGTTCAGTTCACCATGGACACCATGGTGTGTGAAGAATCAATGCAACCCCGGCGCCCGCCGCATTTTCGAGGTCTTCACCACGTTGTCGTAGCTTCGTTTGGAGACTCCGACGTTTTCATTTTTGATCTCTTGCGGCGCAAGGTCAGCAGCATGGTCTCAAGAACAACCGCGCAAGATGTTCGATTCTGGAATGCTACAATCCTGCCACTTACTCTCGGCGTTCTGGGCGCAACCGTGGGAGTACTGCCGGTGCATTGCGCATGCCTTTCATTGAACAGAGAAGGGATGCTCATTGCAGGCGCGTCGGGCGCGGGAAAATCAACACTGTCGATCGCGCTGGCACAGAGCGGGCTCGACTTCGTCTCGGATGATTGGACCTATATCTCGTATCACCAGCACAGGTTGTCAGCAGACGGCATGTCCGCCCCAGCGAAACTGTTGCCGGATGCAATAAGATACTTTCCCGTCCTCGAGCACCACTCGCTCCGCCATGCTCTCGACGGAGAACTGGCGTACGAAGTAACAGCAGCGGATGTCGGTATCAATGCCATCCGCTGCTGTGAGCCGCGCTGGGTTTTATTTCCGGAGCGATTGGACATCCTTCACAGTGAACTCGTTCCGGTTCCCACGGGACAAACGCGAGCGTACCTGGAATCAAACGTCGAGTTCCTTCCTCCGCAACTGGCCACCGCCGCACTTAAACGCGAGGGCCTGATGATGAGGCTCTCAGAGCTTCCCTGCTGGAAATTTCGTTATGGCGGAACTCCTCAGTTCGCCGCGCAAGAACTCCGGCGTTTATTTGCGATAGCCGTAGGTGCAACCGCATGAACGCTCCCCAACCACCTGTTCCCGACCTGCTACGACGATTTACACCAACGCCGCTCCGCGCCCGCTTTCGCGTCGGAGAGACTCAAGTCCAACTAGAAACCAACGATCCTGAAATCCTCGCAGCCGCTTCAGAATTTGGATCTTTGGAGATCAGCCGCGTTCGAGGAGTCTGTGTTTCCTGGAAACTCATCCGCGAGAGCGACGGCACTCCCTCCGGCCCGGAATTTTCCGTCGTAGTAACAGCCGACTTGGTCACTCTTTTGCGAGGCGAGGGAACAGTCATAACCGTAGACTGCACTCAGCACGAGGTTCTCGGATTCTTGGCTCGAGGTGTTAGAGCCAATGAACTCAAGACCATCATCTTTCCTTTCCTCGCAAACTGGTGCGGGGCAGCCTCTGCGTCGGATATTGCAGACCAACTAACAAATACCTGAACAAAATGGCGAAGCGGCAATCGACGTCCAAGCGTCACTTGCGCTGTTTACTTAGTATTGACAACTTCATGACCCCGATATGACAAGTTGACCCCGCGCATTGCGTATCGTCATTAGCGTCCATCCGGCCAGGAAGAGTGGCCTCCGGAAATTTCGGACCAGGGAGACCTAGTGCGATACATCCAGCAAACGTGTCTTTGTATCTCGCTTGTGCTTGCAGGCGATGCCATCGCTCGTGCTCAGAACACGCCACTCATTTCCGGCGGCGGTGGTTTTATCAGCACCACGAATGCAGGGCACACTTTTCTCCAACCGGTAATCGCCCCAGTTGCTGTTGTGCCGCTCGGCCCTCACTTGCAGGTAGAATCGCGTGCTGACCTTCGTGGGTTATACCAGCGTAAGAACGGCGATGGTCCTTACGAGGGAAATTTCAACGCCACCCTCGAATACCTACAGGTCGATTACATAGCGTCTTCGTGGTTGACGATTTCTGCCGGACGTTACCTAACTCCCTTCGGAATCTATAACGAGCGCCTCACTCCGATCTGGGTAAGGAACTTTCAGGACGCGCCGCTCATTTTTCCTTTGGGAACGCGGACCACTGCATCGAGCAACGGAGCCATGGCTCGCGGCGTTCTATTCTCCGCGCCACGTTGGAACCTGAGCTATACCGGTTACTTCTCAGCCTCCAGCAATACCGGGCAGTTCTCATCCGGACGAGCAGCAGGCGGGCGTGCTAGCATTTTTGTTCCCGATAAGCGGCTCGAATTCGGAGCATCCTACCAGCGCTTCCTGCAAGACACACACCTGAATTCAGTCGGCCTGCACTTAGCCTGGCAGCCATGGCGCTTGCCGCTCGATACCAGGGCGGAATATGCGCACTCCCCCGCCGGTAGCGGGTATTGGATAGAGGCCACCTACCGTACACCCCAGGGTGGAAACTACATTCAAAAACTACAACCGGTCTTCCGAATGCAGCAATTCTTCAGAAGCAAACAAATCCCCGGAGACTCTCTTCCCTCTACTGACACGCAGAGAGCTGACTTCGGATTGAATTACTACCTGCCTCACGAAGTCAGACTCAATGCAAGTTACTCGCGCCAATTCACCGCATCCGGAAATAGCAATGTTTGGAGCCTTGCGGCAACTTATCGATTCCTTTTTCCGGTTCGATTCGGAGGCAAACATTGAAACCCTACGCCTTGAGAGCATCCGTCGGTCTTGGCATTTTGCTTTTCGCTGCACTCCTTTCGGCAGGGCAAAAGACACGATCAACCCCATCCACTTCGCAGAACACAGCCCTGCAAGCCAACGGCAATACCAAGCAAGCCGAACGTTTGTTCCAGATTCACTGTGGCCGTTGTCATCATTCTCCAGAACAAATACCGTCAAGCATTACCGGAACCGTTCTTCGTCACATGCGCGTGCGGGCCAACTTAACTCCCGCAGACGAGCGCCTACTAATGAACTATCTCGCTCCGTAAAAGGTGGATTATGAAACTCTTCATTTGGAATTCAAAGCTGAGACTAATATCTGCGCTTACTGCGCTCTTGATCCTGTCGGTTCCTGGCATCGGAACGCCACCATCCGCCGGGCAACGCATTGAGATCACCGCAAAACGATTTGAGTTCGTTCCCAGCCAGGTCACGCTTAAGAAGGGCGTCCCTGTCGTACTCGTACTCCGAAGCGATGATGTGACCCACAGCATTGTCGTGAAAGAACTCAATCTGAAAGCTGATATCCGCAAGGGCCGGAGCACGGAGGTTCAGCTCAGTCCGCAAATGGCCGGTACTTTTACAGGCAAGTGCGGTCACTTCTGCGGCAGTGGCCATGGTCACATGCAGTTAGTGATTCACGTTACGGACTAAGCAATGAGAACAGTTAGTTGCAGCTTTATTCTTTGTCTTGCCGCCATCTTAGCTGGCTGCAAAGCAAACGCTCCAAGCGCGCTGGAGCGCAGTCTAGTTACGAACGCTAAGCACAAGCTATTCGTACGCAACAAGAACGCGAAGCTTCCAATCCCGTTCAACACCGAAACCTTGGCTGCAGGAAAGGAGGCATTCTCACATTACTGCGTTGCCTGCCATGGTCTCGACGGCCAAAACACGGGAGTTCCTTTTGCCAACCGAATGTCGCCCCCCGTTCCATCACTGGCCACGGCCGACGTTCAGGCCTACACAGATGGGCAACTCAAATGGGTGATCGACTATGGCATTGCCCCTGCTGGCATGCCCGCTTCGATCGGGATTCTCAATGACGAAGAGACTTGGTCCATCGTGATTTACATTCGTCACCTTCCACCCGCCGGCAGCCTGGGCGAACCGCCGATGTATGCAGGCGGCGAGGAGAAGGACTGTCTCCAACCGGCGCCCAGCAAAGAGAGCCAATCAAACCGCGTAGCAGGGAAAGGTAAGTGGTCGAAATGAAGCAACAATTGCAGCAGGCAATCCTCGCAACGTTCCGGGACGACAAGGTAGCCGACGTAGCCATCACGTTAAAGCGTTTCACCGTTCGCGAGTGGCAGCAAAGCTATCGCTGGCTCGACGCGAGCGGACTCGCGATCTACTTCTTGAATCGCATGGAATCCACCGGCCTGGCGCACTGCTTGCCCGAACCCGTGATCAGCCGCCTCGCCGTAAATCGCGACGATCACCGTGCGCAGCTCGCCGATCAGTTCGCCGAGTTCACGCGGATCAATCATGCATTCCAAAGCGCTGCGCTGCGTTATGCGGCACTCAAGGGATTCTCACTCATTCCCGGCTATTGTCCCGATCCCTTATTGCGTTACCAACTCGATTTTGATTTTCTGGTGCACCCCGCTGACGCATCCCGTTGCGTAAAAGAGCTTTCATCTTTGGGATATCAACTGACCCGCACGGAAAATTCCGAGTGGCAGTTCAAAGCCGGCACCGGTCGCATTCCTCCTGCAAACGACATCTACAAACCGAAGCAGCAGCGATCGCTGGAGTTACACTTTGGCGTCGGACATCCTAACCCATCGGACGCCTCCGACCGCGACTTGCTTTCGCGCCACCGTGAACAGACGCTTCACGAATTGTCATTCCCCTCTCTATGTCCCGCCGACATGTTCTTAACGCAGGCCTTGCACTTGTTCGGTCACATCAACAGCGAATGGACCAGAGTTTCTTGGCTGCTCGAGTTCCGGCACTTTGTTCTTTCAAATGCCGACAACGAATCTCTCTGGGAAGAGGTACGCACGCGGGCCGTCCACTTTGAAGACAGTGCAGTTGCCATCGGCACCGCCACGCTACTTGCATCGATGGCATTCGGCAACTTTACCTCGCCAGCGCTGAATCAATGGGCGATTGGCGCGCTCTCCGATCCTGTTCGCTTATGGATTGATCATTATGGATGGAACCTTATCTTTGCGGAATTTCCAGGCACGAAGCTTTACCTTTTTCTCAGGCGAGAATTGGTAAATGATGAGCGCGCCTGGAAGAGGTTTCGACGCGCCAAGATCGTACCATTGCATCTCCCTGTTAACGTAGTCCGATTCAAAAACGCAACCCAGGGTCCGCGATTCGACGCGTGTTGGAATCAGTCTAACTTCTTCATCTCCCGGCTTGGATTTCATCTTATCGAAGCCGTCCGCCACTCAATCGAGTCGCTCCGCTGGAAACGAGTACGCAGCTATATTGCTCATCTGCCGCTTGAATAACGTTGGAATGCGTATAGCGATTACACGCGAGGCAAGGAATGTGGAGCCCACATCTTCGAATACTCACCTCTGCACCGCCATCCCACTCGTCGCAGGATCGGCGTCTCCTATCGGCGCTGCACACCCTTGAGTGGCTACTGTTACTCATTGCCGTTGCATACTTCACCGGCAGAACACTTCCCCGCGCCTGGCGGACTTTGAATACTGACTTTCCCAACTACTACATTACGGCGCATCTGCTGCGGCAGAACTACAACTGCTCTCGAGTGTATGAATGGACATGGATACAACGACAGAAAAATCATTTGCAAATTGAACAGCCCGTCGTAGGCTTCATCCCATTAACTCCGATTTCCGCCCTACCCATTGTCCCCCTTACTTACCTTCCGCCGTTGCAGGCCAAGCGCGCCTGGATACTCTTGAATGTGGCACTCTTGGCGGCGGTCATTCTGCTCCTGCACTCGATCACCCACCTTGCCCTGCACCGAATTGCACTTCTCGCCGCGCTGACCTTTCCTCTTCACCACAACCTTGTGCTCGGTCAGGCGTATATTTTGCTGCTAGCCATCCTCACTTTCGCCTTGTGGCTATACCTGCGCGGTTACCGCACCACCGCCGGAGTGTTCCTCGGGGCAGCCTTTGCCATGAAGATATTCCCCGCGCTCTTCTTGCTCTATTTTCTCCGCAAGCGCGCATGGAGAGCCGCCTTCGGACTCATCCTCGGAAGTTGCGCAGCCATAGTTATTTCTCTCATCCTATTCGGAGTAGAGATGAACCGCACCTACGCTCTCCAGGTTCTACCATGGGCCTTGCGCGGGGAAGCGCTCGATCCTTATAACTTGCAAGCAAACTCCATCTCCGCCCTCCTGCACCACCTGTTCGTTTTTGAGCCGGAGTGGAATCCTCATCCCCTCATACACCTCCCATTGCTGTTCGCTATTCTGCATCCGCTACTTCAGCTCCTGATCTTCTCGCCTGCGTTACTTTTGTCGTGTCCTTACCAGGTGGAACCAGAACGGACGCGTCTCGAATGGAGTGTCTTTGCCATCGCGTTGATGACCATCTCAACATCCCCAGCGTTTTACGACTTTACCCTCCTTCTCCTTCCTGCGACCGTACTTACTTCTACCCTGATGCTCGCTCACCGATGGCGCATGTTAGCCGTCTTCCTTGTCCTCTACCTTGCAGCCTGTTATCCGTTTCCGAACAGAAACTCCAGTTCCGGATGGCACACCCTGCTAGCGGTGCCCAGGTTATACCTGTTGATTTTGCTGTGCGCATTCGGTTGTGCGCTTATGTACCAGGGCGCCTCTCGACTTGGACTGCTGCGAGACCGTCGCTCTTGGATCGCAGCATTGGTACTGGGTATGGTCGCGGCAATTACTTTGAACATCCGGCATCAGCGCGATTTGTATGACGCTTATCGCTGGCGCCTCCCTCTCTCGGCTGATATCTTTTCCGCGAGCAGTCCTGTCCCATACGGCAACGCAACCCTGTTTACGGCAATGCTCAAGGATGGTTATCGCGCCGGGGAGCTAACTCCCGAAGGGTTGCGCATCGCCGCGAGCTTATTCGACCAGTTATTCCAAACCGCAACTACCCATAAGCGCTGGTGGGAAGAGAGTGCCCAAACCTCTCAGGTTATGTATGCCACTCCCTTAGACGACATAAGCCACATTGAAATCACCCAAGCTGAATCCCCAGTCATCTCACCGGACGGAAACTGGCTGGCGTTTCAAAGGTCCGAACGCGGATCTGCCCGGCTCTGGCTTCGTTCAATTGTTAGCAAACAGGAGTTTCCCATCACTCCTCCAGAGCTGAACGTCATGGAGATGTCGTTTTTTCCAGACGACACGCTCGCGTTCTCTGCCAGTTCCAGCGGCCCGCCCCACTTGTTCATCGTTGACCACGCCGCACACATCCACCCCTTCTCTTACGAAGAAGCGCGCTATCCCGCAGTTTCTCCCGACGGACGCTGGCTCGCCTTTAGTCTCCTGCGACGTGGAATCTGGAATCTTTGGTTACGAGATCTTCGAACCGGCCAGGCGCAAGCTATCACCAGCGCAGAATGCAACAACATTTCTCCTGCCTGGGAGTCCGACTCCAAGACGCTGCTCTATGCCAGCGATTGCGGGCGTGGCCTGTGGTTGACCTCTCTTTGCCGACGCCGAGTATTGCCGTGACTTTTCTCTGGGAGTGAAGCCGGTGAATAGGAGAACAAAATGAAATAATTGACCTTGTTTCATACCCAAGATGGATTTTTTTGAACCCACGGAGTCAGAATGCTCACTAGCCCTGATTCCGTAAAGACTTACGAGGCATCTATATACCATGACTGAAACCGCACTCGCTGCTGAACAACTGACACACCAACAAAAACTGAATCAGCTCGCCGAAGTTGCCATCCACGTAGGACTTGCGCTGGAACCCGGACAGGAGCTAGTCATCACCGCGTCGATTGAGGCGCAAGCACTGGCACAACGCATCACCGAGCAAGCCTACCGTGCTGGAGCTTCACTGGTCACCACTCTCTACACCGACGACGAAGCAACACTCATGCGCTATCGCTTCGCTCCGGACGAAAGTTTTGACCGCGCCCCCAAGTGGCTTTACGAAGGCATGGCAGCGGCTTTCAAAAGCGGTGCCGCGCGCCTCGCCATCACCGGCGCCAATCCATTGCTGCTCTCCAATGAGGACCATGAAAAGGTGGGACGCGCCAACCGCGCCGTCTCCCAGGCCTATCGTCCCGCGCTTGAGTTGATTACCCGCCACGAAATCAATTGGACAATCGTCGCCAGCGCTACGCCCTCCTGGGCCGCCGCCATGTTCCCCAACGATCCTCCCGACATTGCCATCTCCAAACTGTGGAATGCAATCTTTGAAACCTCGCGCATCAATACCGAAGATCCCGTCACCGCCTGGCGATTGCATGACACCGAACTGCAAAGGTGGGCAGCACGCATGAATGAAAAGCGCTACGCCGCCCTGCAATACCGCGGCCCCGGAACCGATTTCCGTCTCGGCCTCGCCGATGACCATCTCTGGATGGGTGGTGGCACCACCTCCGGCAACGGACTCTACTGCGTCGCCAACATCCCAACCGAGGAAATTTTCACCACGCCCCACAAAGACCGCGCCGAAGGCACCGTAACGGCCACCAAGCCTCTCTCCTATCAGGGAACGATGATCGAAGGTATCCAGGTGCGCTTTGAGGCCGGACGCATCGTGGATGCACGCGCAACCCGTGGTCAGGAAGTGCTCGAAAATCTCATCAATACCGACGAAGGTGCACGGCGTCTAGGAGAGGTGGCCCTCGTCCCGCATTCATCACCCATCGCCAGCAGTGGACTGCTCTTCTTCAACACGCTTTTCGATGAGAATGCCGCCTCTCATATCGCACTCGGCCAGGCCTACAGCAGTTGTGTGCGCAATGGAGACAAGCTCACTCCCGAACAACTCGCCGCCAAAGGTGCAAACGAAAGCCTCATTCACGTTGACTGGATGATCGGCTCTGGAAAACTCGACATCGATGGCATTACTGCCTCGAACGTTGTCGAACCTCTCATGCGCCACGGCGAGTGGGTCTAGTTTTCCCCTGATTACAAATCTGCGGTAGAGCCGCCCTCTACCGCAGCTCCACCACAATCGGCGTGTGGTCCGAAGGCTTTTCCTGCCCGCGTGGTCCCTTATCGATCTCGCATCGTTCCAGCCGTCCGGCCAGCGCCGGAGACAGCAGGAAGTGATCGATGCGAATCCCGCGATTGTTCTTGAACGCCTCACGAAAATAATCCCAGAACGTGAAACATCCGCTCTCCCCGGGATGCAGCTTTCGGAACGCATCCGTGTACCCCATCTCCAGCAACGCGCGATACACCGCCCTCGGCTCCGGCTGAAACAGCGCATCCTTCGCCCACGAAGCAGGCTTGTGACAATCCATGTCTTCCGGAATCACGTTAAAGTCGCCGCCCACCAGCACCGGAACATTCTCATCGCGCCACGTGCTCATCTGCTTTTTCAGCCGATCCATCCACGCCAGCTTATAAGCGAAGTTCTCGCTCCCCACCGGATTCCCATTCGGCATGTACACATTCACAATCCGAATGCCGTCGATCACCGTCTCCAAAAAACGGGCATGACTGTCCTGGGCATCGCCGCTCAGAGTCGTGCTGATCGTCTCTATCGGCAAGCGCGACAAAGTGGCAACACCGTTATAAGCCTTCTGCGTCACCGCCACGCTCTCATATCCCAGCTCCTTGAACACTTCCGCCGGAAACTCCGTGCCCTTCAACTCCTGCAACAGCAGTACATCCGGTTGACACGCACTCAGCCACGTCTTCACATGCTCCAGACGCGCCCGAACCGAATTCACATTCCAGCTAGCGATTTTGATAGCAATCTCTCCAAATGAACTTGTCTTCTTCCATTCGCTTAATGCACTTCTGTCATAGAGAATGGTCGTGCTCTCTCTTGTGCAAGGTCCCATCTACTTCGGAATTGTATTCCAGTCGCGACGCACTTCCTCTCATCGCAAAACGGCTCTCACACACAACGTACAAGAGCCGTCCTTCAACAAAGGTCAATTCAGCGTGAAATCCCGTTACTTTTTATCGTGGTCATAGCCTTCATTCGAAGAGTTGATGACAGTAATCGTTTCATCGCGTTGCAGTGTCGGCAATCGACTGTGTGACTCAATAGGCAGCTCCTTGTTAGGATGGCATCGTACGTTGGGTGCCGATCCGAGAACCAAATTATGCTCCCTGCGGCACACGTCTGATCAGAGTTGCGCGTCCAAACATGGTTTCGAAATTTCCACAGCAGAACTCGACTGCCCTACCGATCCACCACCAGAACGACGCTGGCGGCATTTCTCTTTCGCCCTGCATCGGACCTAACTAACAATGTTCACAACGATCCCCGAGGAGGGCTTCATGAGACACTTTGCTATTTTCGCAGCGCTCTGGTTGGCGTGCGCCTGCGCTTGGGCGCAACGCCTTCCCGTATCGGCAATTCCCAACCACTACCAGCTGACCTTTCAGCCGGATTTCTCTAATAACACTTTCACCGGCGACGAAGCCATCGATGTCTCCCTCCCCGCTCCCACCAAAACCATCACCCTCAACGCCGTCGATATCAAGTTCGACAAAGTCACCGTGACCTCTGGCGCCAACACTCAGACCGCGAAAGTCACGACCAACGCCGACGACCAGATGGCGACCTTTACTCTCGATAACCTCATCCCCGCCGGTCCTGCGAAGATCGCCATCCACTACACCGGCCAGCTCAACAGCAAACTTCGCGGCCTCTATCTAAGCCAAACCCCGCGCCGCAAATACGCCGTCACGCAGTTTGAATCTACCAGCGCCCGCTGGGCCTTCCCGTCCTTCGATGAGCCCGCCTTCAAAGCCACCTTCGACATCACCGCCATCGTCGACCACGCCGATACCGCCATCTCCAACGGCACCATCGACTCTGACATTCCCGGCCCCGGCGACAAGCACACCATCAAGTTCACTACTTCGCCCAAGATGTCCACCTACCTCGTCGCCCTCGCCGTCGGCGACTGGAAGTGCATCAGCGATGAGCAGGACGGCATTCCCCTGCGTGTCTGCTCCGTCCCCGGCAAGGAAGCACAAGGCCGCTACGCCCTCGACGCAACCAAGAACATCCTTCAGTTTTATGATCGTTACTACGGCATCAAGTATCCGTTCAAAAAGCTCGATCAGCTTGCCGTCCCCGACTTCGAAGCCGGAGCCATGGAGAACACCGCCGCCATCTTCTATCGCGAATCTCTCCTCCTCGGCGATGAAAACACCATGCCCGACAACGCGAAACAGAGCATAGCCTCCGTCATCGCTCACGAAATGGCGCACCAGTGGTTCGGCGATCTCGTCACCATGAATTGGTGGGATGACATCTGGCTCAACGAAGGCTTCGCCACCTGGATGGCCTCCAAGCCCCTGCAGTCCTGGAAGCCCGAATGGAAGGTTGATCTCGACCGCATCCGCCGCGCCAGCCAGTCGATGGATGTTGATTCCGTCAAAGCCACGCGCCCCATTCGCAACCAGGCCACGACGCCCAAGCAAATCGATGCGCTCTTCGACGGCATCGCCTATGGCAAGACAGCCGCCGTGCTCGACATGATCGAGTCCTACCTCGGCCCCGAAGAATTTCGCAAAGGCGTCAGCAGCTATCTCTCCGCCCACGCCTACGCCAACGCCACTGCAGAAGATTTCTGGACGGCCATGACCGCCTCGTCCCGCAAGCCCGTGGACAAGATCATGCCTTCCTTCGTAACCCAGGCCGGAGTTCCCTTCGTCCAGCTCTCAGCCACCTGCGACAACGCCACCACCAAAATCCAAGCTACCCAGAAGCGCTTCTTCGTCGATCCCGAACTCTTCACCAAAGACAGCGGCGAGCTCTGGCAAATTCCCATCTGCATGAAGATGGTAGGCGATGCCCCCAACGCCACTCAGCATTGCGAACTCTTATCCAGCAAACGCCAGAGCCTCGCCATCAAAGGTTGCGGATGGGTCTTCCCCGACGCCGGAGCCGTCGGCTACTACCGCTACGGATATCAGCCCGCGGCCTTGCAGCACGCCGCCCCCAGCCTCGAACACTCTCTCAACTCCGCCGAGCGCATCTCCCTGCTCGATAACGAATGGGCTCTCGTTCGCTCCGGCGATCACCGCGTCCCCGACTACCTCTCCTTGCTGCAGAGCCTGCGCACCGATCACACGCGCGTGCTCGTCGAGGAGTCCATCACCCAACTCACATACATCTATCGCAACCTCTCCACTGACTCGGATCGCTCCGCCTTCCAGGCCTTCGTGCGCTCCTACCTCCAGCCCATGCTCAACGAAACCGGCACCACTCCCAAACCCAGCGAGCCCTCCGAAACCGCGGCCCTACGCGCCCAGGCATTCCGCGCTCTCGGAATCATCGGTGACGATGCGCAGGTCATCGCCCAAAGCCGCGAACTCACAAACTCCTACATGTCCGACCCGCACTCGGTCGAACCGAACCTCGCCCAGGCCGCCGTTCGCGTAGCCGCCGAACACGGCGATGCGCAACTCTACGACGCCTTCCGCCAGAAGCTGAAGAACGTGCAAACGCCTCAGGAGTACTACACCTACTTCTACGCCCTCGCCAATTTCCGTGACCCCGCCCTGCTCCAGCGCACACTCGAATGGTCGTTAACTCCCGACGTCCGCAACCAGGATCTCTATATCACCGGAGCCGTCCTGCAGAGCCCCTACGGAAAACAGCAGAGCTGGCAATTCGTGAAATCGCATTACGACGAATACAAGAAGAAATCGTCCGACCGTGGCCCGCGATTCATCATCAATGCCACCGGCTCCTTCTGCGACCCCACCCTGCAAAAGGATGCCGCCGAATTCCTCGCCCGTCATCCCGAACCCGGCTCCGAGCGCGACCTGAAACGCGAGCAGGAAAACGCCGCCGAGTGCATGCAAATGAAACAACGCGACTCCGCCCCCCTCGCCCAATGGCTCACCCAGCACAAGGAAATCTACTCCGCCTCCGGAATGAATTAATCACCGAAAAAGAGAAGCTATCAAAGAAGGCTCCTTCCCAATCCAGCGGAAGGAGCCTTCTTCATCGCAACAAAAACTTCCCCCATCAGTTCAACTCAGCCTGCCAGGTGCCCCATATCTGCCGCCGTCAGCAGGTGTGGGGCTTTTGTCACCTTTTATCAGATGGCGATTCAACCCAGTTGGCTGAATAGATAGCTTGAGTTCGATATCAGAAACCCCCTCTACCTGCCGTTGCCCTTGCCCTTAAAAGTGCGATCCAACTTGAACACAGGTGGCCCACATCCACCTTCTTTTGGCGAATGTGGGAACAGTAAAGCATGCACCACAATCTTTCAACCGTTCTGCCACGTCCCCACGTTTCCCCATCCCCCGCCGATCGCTCTCGCCTTCGAGGCTGTCATCCTGAGCACCGCGAAGGACCCCGGTTCCGCTCAAATCGATTGCGCGGCTCCACTTTTTCAATCCAGAATCGACTTCGCTTTCCCTGTACGGAAGCCCTATTCTTGAAAGATCACAGGTGCCCCACATATTTCGCGCCGCTTTTGCGCGGAATATGTGGGGTGATCAACGCGCTCCACGTATGCTGTATTGCCTTCGCTCTTTCCTTTGCCTTCGCTCTTTCCTTTGGATTCTTGACAGTCACGTCCAATCGTATGGAATCTGTGCTCTTCCACGTTTCGCGTGGAGAGCTAATCGATATTACGAACGACTGTTTGGCTTCTTGAGCCATGGAGTTTCCAGAATGAGGGCGTACGCTGCGCACACAACACGGATGTGGAAACGAGCAACAGGAGTAGTAGTCTTCGTTTGAGCATTTCTCGAACCTGAGCGAATTAGATCATCCCGCACGCTTGAGCGATGTTCAGTGCCCCATTTTGGCTTGAGTAGGCGGGCGGGTGGCCCATTCAAGCCCTCTTTTGGCTTGAGTGGGGCAGTTGACGTTGATCGCTCTCTAGTTCTGTTTCGGGATAGTGAGCTACTTGGCGATCTATCGTTCGCTATCGCCAGTTGCCTTGCCTGTGCCGGTCAGAAACTCCTGCCAGAGAACCCAGATCTCGGAAGCAATCTCATTGTAGGCTTCACGCGGTCCAGCCGTTCCCGAATCAAACCAGCGAACGAACTCCTCATGTACTACACGAAGAACATCCAAGGAAGAATGGCACTCCTTGAGCCTCGGCAGGATGGTTCCGACCTCAGTTTCATACTCGTCGGTGTTGTCCTCGAAGTTGATTCCTATCGGGTCATGCCTGAATAGCAACGCGGAAACGCTGTCATACAGCTCTTTGTACTGCTCTCTCAGCAACCGCCGTTCTTCATGAATCTGTTCCGGTGTCCGCATCGCCACAGTCCGGGCGAACCCGCGAAGATTGCTCAGGTTACGCCACATCCGTCGAAGTCTAGAAGTCACGCCAACGATTCTATTCCACGATAGTTGGCGACTACAGGCCAAGTAGCTCACTATCCCGAACTGGGAACGACCAAGGCCGTCGATCAGCACGCTTGAGCGATGTTCAGTGCCCCATTTTGGCTTGAGTAGGTTTGTACCTCTGATCAGCGCTTCTTGTGCTCGGCCACGACCTGCTCATACACGCTGAGCATTCTGCGCACCGATGCTTCCCAGGAAAAACGCCGCGCCTGCTCAATCCCAGCTGCCTTCATGCGCTCGCGCAGGCACTGGTCCGTCAACACGCGCTGCAGCGCTCGGCTGATCTCAAAGACGTTTTCGGGATTCACCAGCAGCGCCGCGTTCCCTACCACTTCCGGCAGCGATGAAGTATTCGACGCCACCACCGGAGTCCCATGTGCCATCGCCTCCAGCGGCGGCAGCCCGAAGCCTTCATACAGCGACGGAAACACGAACACCTTGGCCATGTCGAAGAAGATGCGCAGCACATCAATCGACACATAGCCAAGGAAGCGCACATCGTGCTGCATACCGCTGCGAATCACCGCCCGCCGTATGTCAGGATTCTTCGAGACCTCGTCGCCGATGATGATCAGCTTCAGATCCGGAAACGCGTCCTCCTTCGCCAGCTCCGCTTTCAGCGCGGAGAACGCCTCGATGATACGCGCCACGTTCTTGTGCGGACTGATGCGCCCGGCATAAAGCAGGAAGGGAGAATCCACCTGGTAGCGTCCCCTTATCATCTCCTGCTCGCTTGGCGTCGAGTGCCCGCGCAGAAAAGTTTCATCCAGCGCGTTGTACACCACCTCAATCTTTTCCGGCTTCACATTGAAGTAGCGCCCCACATCGCGCTTGGTAAAGTTCGACACCGCAAAGATTCGTGCCGCGCGATGCATCACCTGCCGCGTCATGTACGAGTGCATCATCCGGCGCATCCCATTGTTAGTCCGCGCCCTGTACATATAGTCCAGCAGATCGTGTACCGTGATTACGTAAGGGACGCGCGTGATCAGCGGACGCCAGAAAACGTGGGGCACATGAATCAGGTCCACCTCCTTCGAGGCGATCACCTTGTGCATCTCCAGATAGGTCGCGAACGTGGCTTCGGCATTTTGCAGAGGAAGTAGATGAAAATTCTCCGGCAGCGCCCCTAGCTGTTCGAAGCGCGCCGCAGCACCCACCAGAAAATATTCGTTCACCGAATCGATGTTGCCAAGCGTCCGAACAACATTCCGAATGTAGGTCGCAAGACCAAACTCATACATCCGCCGAATGTCGATCGCAATGCGCATGCGATAAGTGTACCCGCACCGGAGCAGTCACGAACCCGGAATGCTCTCTTTTGTAGCCCAACGATTGATCAATCCGGCAACCCTCGATGAGTGCGCAGTTACGAAAGGATCAATCGTTCAGCCCCCTGCACAACCATTGCCCAAACCGTAACCCCACCCCTGTCCAACGATAAACCTTACAGTCAATCCTTCGCAGCAAAGCTCCCATTCTGCCAAACACGAAAAAGCACGGCCGAAGCCGTGCTTTTCCCCATAAACACCGCTGATTACGCGTGTAGCGTCTCAGGCTCGTGCGCCTTGCGACGCTCCGGATAAAGCGGAAATTGCTCGCAAAACTCGAAAACCTGCCCACGAATCGCCTTGAGCGCCGCCAAATCGTTACGCTGTTCCAGCGCTCGCGCGATCCAGTGCCCCACCTGCGTCATCTCTTTCTCCTTCATGCCCCGCGTGGTCAGCGCCGGAGTTCCCAGCCGGATCCCGCTAGGTTTCATCGGTGGATTCGTGTCGAACGGAATCGCGTTCTTGTTCACCGTGATCCCCGCCAGCCCCAGCGCCTTCTCCGCATCACTGCCAAACATGCCCTTGCTGAACACATCCACCAGCATCAGATGAGTATCCGTTCCGCCGGAGATGATGCGATAACCTTCATCGGCAAGTACCTTCGCCAGCACCTTTGCATTCGCCACGATCTGCGTTGCATATTCCTTAAAGTCCGGCTGAAGCGCTTCCTTGAAGCAGACAGCCTTCGCCGCAACCACGTGCACCAGTGGCCCGCCCTGGCATCCCGGAAACACCGACTTGTCGATGGCAGCCCCGAACTCCTGCTTACTCAGAATCATTCCCGAGCGCGGCCCACGCAGTGTCTTGTGTGTAGTCGTCGTGACGATGTGAGCATGCGGCACAGGCGATGGATGCGCACCGCCAGCAACGAGTCCCGCGAAATGCGCCATGTCTACCAAGTAGAGCGCGGCAACTTTATCCGCAATCTGCCGCATGCGAGCGAAGTCGATAGTGCGCGGATACGCCGAACCACCACCGATGATAAGCTTCGGTTGTTCGCGCACGGCAATCGCTTCCATCTCGTCATAGTCGAGTGTCTCAGTCTCGCGCGTGACTCCGTAGCTGACCACGCGATAAGTCTTGCCACTGAAGCTGAGCTTGTGCCCGTGCGTGAGGTGTCCGCCCATCGCAAGGTCAAGTCCCATGATCGTGTCGCCCGGCTGAATGACAGCGGCGTACGCAGCCATGTTGGCCGAAGAACCTGAGTGAGGCTGTACGTTGGCGTGCTCGGCTCCAAAGAGTTGCTTGGCGCGTTCGCGCGCAAGATTCTCGACCACATCTGTGAACTCGCATCCGCCGTAGTAGCGCTTTGCAGGATAGCCCTCGGCATACTTGTTGGTGAAGACCGAGCCCGTTGCTTCGAGCACTGCTTCACTGACAAAGTTCTCGGAGGCAATCAATTCGAGGCCTTCATGCTGCCGGTTTTCCTCATTGAAAATTGCCTGTGCGATCTCCGGATCTACCGCGCTGAGCGGCCGCGACATCGACGAATTCGACATAAGAGCTCCTCTTGGGACTGAATCAATAGGGTACGACGGAAGGGGCGCGGGTGGAAAGGGCGCGCCGAGAGTTGACCAGAACACACACGCGCATGATTGCGCTAAGTATGCGCTTTTTCGATCTCGTGAATCTTTTCGAGGCGGCCAGAGTGACGACCTCCAGAGAAGGGCGTGTCGAGCCAGATCTGCACTATGTGTTCGGCAGCTCCCTCGTTGAGGATGCGGGCACCGAGGGTAAGAACGTTTAAATTGTTGTGCTCGCGGGACATCTGGGCTTCGTACTCACTGCAAATGTTTGCGGCGCGAATGCCGGGAACCTTGTTTGCCGTGATTGCCATTCCGATTCCAGAGCCGCAGACCAGAATGCCGCGCTCGGCGCGTCCGGCGGCTACATCTTCGGCCACCTTCACCGCGTAGTCGGGATAGTCCACCGAGTCGGAGGTGTTGGTTCCTTCATCGATCACTGAATGGCCGCGTTCAACAATGTACTGGCGGATATGGTCCTTCAGAAGATAACCGGCGTGGTCAGCGCCCAATGCGATTCTCATTGAAATATTGTAACCGGAGTTGTTTCAGAATCACTGAAGAAAGCACAGGGCGCGCCGCGTAGCCGCAACGCGCCCTTTTCAATTGGGGGGACGAGCAAGTGTTTTTATAATCGGCGATCTACTCCGGTGCCAGAGAAATCGAAAGTAGCCGCTGGAATTATTGCACGAGCGACTATGAAGTGACTTCCAGCGTTGCCGCTTCGACCGCTTCGCCCTTGGGGTATGCACGGTTGAATGCTCCCGCTACATAGCGGGTTACAAGATAGCCGTCCATGTATTTGTAGGGCGACTCGCCGAGCGTGTAGTGGCCGCAAGGGAGGCAGCGAATTTCAGCTTCGAGCTTTCTGCGGCGAAATTCTTCGGCGATTCGCTGACTGAACTCCGGCAGGAAAGTGCGATCATAAGCGGTGTGGATCATGAGCACCTGTTTTGGCCAGCGCTCGAACTTGTCGAAGTAGTTCATCGGGCTGATACAGGCAAACGCGTGCCGCAACTCATCGGCATTGAGCACCTTTTCAATGCCCTCGCGGACATGGCGGGTGGAAAAGCCAGTCCAGACCACGTCGCCGAAATAGGTGGAGGCGTGATTGAAGATGTTCACTCGCAAGCGACGGTCATGGGCGCTGGCGATGAATGCATAGCATGATCCGAGGCTGGTGCCGAGCACGCCAAATTCCGTATAGCCCTGCTGCTCCAGCCAATCGAGGCAGCAGCGAATGTCGACGATGCCCTGGCGCGATGCATGAATCGTACGTCCGATGTTGGAACTGACGGAGTAGTCGGCGCGGTGAAGTTCAGCGGGCATGCGGATGTCGTGGTAGGGCATGCTGAGGCGCAGCGTGGAGACCCCGAACATTCGAAAGAGGCGCGCGAAGGCGTTGTGGCTCAGGGCGTCGCCATTCCACTGCGGAATGATGATGATGGCGCGCTTTGGTTTACCGGCAGCGGGCGGCACGGGAAACCAACGCGCATTGACCTGGTCGTTCTCCGGATAGGGCGAACTGACTGGCGAGGTGAAGCGCAGGAAAGTTCCAAACTGTCCGGCGTACTTCGCATCGTCAATCTCCGGATTGGCGTTGCTGCCGGTTCCGTACACGCGGATAGGACGCTGCTCAAGCCGGAAATCCGTCGGAGTCTTGTAGCCGTAAAAATCTTCGCTGTTGGCGATCAAGCGGTCGTTCAGGTCAAAGAAATATCGTTTCTGTTCCTCGGGCGAGTTGCTGGCAGGGTCAGGCCTGCTACCGGGGAAATCAGCGGTCCAGTCCAGTCCCCATTCAAAGGGACGCGCCACGCGATTGCTGTCGCGGGTTTCGAGACGGTACTCCCAGTTGTTCATCCAGCGCGAATATCGAGATCTGATCATATGCGTTCGTACGAAGATTTTATCAAGCGAGCAGAGCTAATCCGAGGAGGTCACATCCAGAGGATCGCATCGGGAGCTGAAAAGCGAAGTAGGCGGGCTCAACGGGGAGAGAAAGGCACCAGCGCGATGAACATGCAGCCGAGTTACGACGTAAGCGAACTTCTAGGCCGCTGGCTAGAATCTAGCGTTTACATATTCTGCTTCATCTTCTGCTTCATTAATTCCGCGAACTGTGTCCAACCAAGCTTGAGAGATCTAGTCCTGGCTCTACCTGGCCACCACTCAAACGATCCACGACCAATCTCAATCGTGCCCAGTTGTGGTTTCCTCCCCTTGCCGAAGACTTAATCTTGATGCCAGCGCTAATGCCAGTATTCTTACCTAAATCGAAACTTTCCAGAAGAGTGACCTCGGCCACGTGTTGCTTCTGCTTGACGATCGGCTTCGGACTCGTTCGTTTAGTTTTTGATGTTTTGATCATTTCCCGATTCTGCAACACACTCCAGAGACTTACAAGTGAAATACCCTATTCGACGTAGACGCGTGGAACGCGCGGCGAGAGTCCGCAGAGGATCTCATACGTGATTGTTCCGGCGAGGCGGGCCATGTCGTCTGCTCCTACGGAACAATGTTCGCTGCGGCCGATGAGAAGGACTTCATCGCCGATCGCGGTCTCCGGAATATCGGTGACGTCGATCATAGTGAGATCCATGCTGACGTTGCCGGCGATGGGCGCGTAATGATCGTGCAGAACCACGCGTCCCCCCTTGGAAAGATGACGAATGAAGCCGTCGCCGTAGCCGACAGGAATGACCGCGAGACGTGTAGAACGGTCAGCGCGCCAGCGCTGGTTGTAGCCAACGGGAGTGCCGGGTGCGATGTCGCGAAGGGCGATGACACGGGTCTTCCAGGTGAGCACGGGACGCACGGGCAGCGTGGCTTCATCCGCACCGGGGCCTTCGCACTTGAGGTTATATCCGTACAACGCGAGACCGGGGCGAACCATATTGTTCCATGTGTCCGGGCGAGCCACGGTGGCGGCGGTGTTGGCGAGATGGCGATAGCGCGGATGCAGCCCAGCGGCAGCCAGCAGTTCGATCGCACGCTCGAAATCGGCGCGCTGCGTTTCGGCGGCGGGCGAATCGAGTATCTCGGATTCGGCGAGGTGACTGAAAACACCCTGCAATTCGACAACGGGAGATGCGGCGATGCGCACGGCCAGCGCGGGCAGTTCCGCAAGTGATACGCCGAGTCGCGCCATGCCGGTGTCGACCTTGAGATGTACTGGAATCTTGCGTCCGACAGGGCCGAGAGTTATGACGGCGCGCTCGAGGGCCTCGATGTGTTCGACGGTTGCAACGGCGGGAGTCAAATCGTAACGCAGTAATGTTTCTTCTTCGCCGCGCCAGAATCCGGTCATTACGAGAATCGGAAGTTTGACGCCAGCTTCGCGAACGGCCAAACCTTCCTCCGTCGAAGTGACGCCGAGCCAGAGAGCTCCGGCTTGCTCAAGTGCGCGAGCGCTTTCGATGACGCCGTGTCCGTATGCGTCGCACTTTATGACGCAGCAAGGGGTGATTTCGGGGCCGAGGTGACGTGCGATGACACGATAGTTTTCAGCCAGAGCGGATAGCGAGATTTCAGCCCAGTTGGGGCGCGTATGCATGGAGAATTTCTGCTGTGTGGATGACAAGTAATTAGACCTTAAGAAACACTTTCCAGTATAGCTCGCGTAAATGGCTGCGTGAGCGTATAAGCACCTTTCATCGCAGACATAAGGGGAATCAATGGGAATTCGAGAATCCGTTGGCGAGTCTGGACACTCTTTTAGGTATGTCGTGTTTTCAAGTTTCATGCCCGTAAATAGCGGGTGGGAATAAAAGCGCTGTCTCTCTGTTATGCATGCAACAGCGGCGCAGCAATAGAAAACCGCCGACGAGTAAAAAGAGGAGATGTGTCCATGAAACAAGGTTTGGAAGTTGTCACAAAAAGCATGAAGGTACGCAACCTTGCGGTTTTGTTTACGATGACACTCGCGCTTGCCGGATTCGCAAACGCGGTTACGCCCGCAGCGGGGCAGCACAAGGTGAACATTCGGCACTTGGAGATCAAGACTCCGGTCGAAGTCGGCGGAGCATTGCTGCCGGCTGGAGACTACGAAGTTCATGAAATAAGCACAGCAAATGGCCCCGAGTTGGAGTTCGTTCATGAGTATTGGAACGAGCTTGCGTCGGAATTAGTGCAGGCCAATGAAGAAGAGGTTTTGGCCCGAGTGAAGTTCACTGAGCAGCAACTGGATTCGCGGGCGAAACATACTCAACTGGTGCCCGTAGCCGACAACAAGGACGTGATCGGGCTGGAAATACGCGGTAAGAACACCAAGTATTTGGTCGAACAGTCAACGCCGGATCTGAACGCTAAAGCTGACACGTCCGCAGACAGAACAAAGAGTGGACAGTAATTTAGGTCACGCCTTGGATTGCATTACGAGCAGGCTCGCACATGGCTGCTCGTAATGCATGCCGACTAGTGGCTGATCAGTCCTGCAGCCACTCCTCGCGCAGTAGGTTTTCAAAGCGAGTGGAGCCCTTGATGAAGGCGAGCTGAATGGTATCCGTGGGGCCATTACGCTGCTTGGCGACGATGATTTTGGCTTTGCCTTCAAGCTCGGGATTGTTGCGATCATAATACTCGGGACGATAAAGGAACATCACGATATCGGCGTCCTGCTCGATGGAGCCCGATTCGCGAAGATCGCTCAGTTTCGGTTCGGAGTCCTTGCCGCCGCGTGTTTCCGGGGCGCGGCTTAACTGCGAAAGCGCGATGACTGGGACCTTCAATTCCTTGGCAATGGCCTTGAGTCCACGCGAGATGGCCGACACTTCCTGGGTACGGTTTTCGTAACGGCGACCGCCCGGGGCAGAGGCGGACATGAGCTGAAGGTAGTCGATGACGATGAGGTCAAGGCCTTCCTTGTCCATGGCTTTGCGGCGTGCCTTGGCGCGCAATTCGGTGAGCGAGATGCCAGGTGTGTCATCGATGTAAATGGGCGCCTGAATCAGTTTGTCGAGCGCGGTGCGAAGCTTGCCTAGGTCTTCGCGAGCCAGGAATCCCGTACGCATTTTATGCGCGTCCACTCGTGCCTGCGAACACAACATACGGTTCAGCAGAGCTTCTTTCGACATTTCAAGCGAGAAGACAGCGACACTCTTGGCGCCCTGTACAGCGGCGTTTTCCGCTATGTTGATGGCAAAAGCGGTTTTACCCATGGAGGGGCGGGCTGCGATGATGATCAGGTCGGATTTCTGCAGGCCGCTGGTCATGTCATCAAGATCTGTGTAGTAGGTTTCAAGACCGGTGATGCGCCCGCCGCGCTGGAAAAGCTTATCGAGATCGCCGCCGAAAGACTCCATGGCGATGGTCTTGATATCGGTGAGCTGTTGTCCGCTGCGCTCCTCGGAGATATTGAAGATGCTGGATTCGGCAGCGTCGATGACCTCGGAGGCGGTGGTGGCCTGCTCGAGAGCCTGCGAAATGACGCCATTCGCAGCGTGAATCAAATTGCGCAGCATCGCCTTGTCGCGCACGATGCGGACGTAGTGCTCAATTGAGGAGCGCCGCGGCACGCCATCGGTCAGCGAGGCAAGATAGCCCGCACCACCTACGGCCTCAAGCTCCTTGTAACGCAGCAGTTCCTCGGTGAGGGTGACGATGTCGATGGGCCGGTTCGTCTCGGACAGATCGGCAATGCGCTGATAGATGCGGCGATGCGCGTCGAGAAAAAAGTGTTCGGCCTTCAGAGTCGAGAGGGCCTCGTTCTGCATGTTGTTGTCGAGCAGAATTGCGCCGAGAATAGAGCGCTCGGCCTCAGGACTGGCCGGAAGACCGCGATCGAGACTGAAATCAGTAGCAGGCATAAATTCAGGTATCAGTTCAAAACAAGGTAAAAAAATTGCGGAACACTGTTTCGATGGTATTGCGCTATGGCGGCCATCGGCAAATCCAGAATGTGGACAACGGACGTAAGCGCTTACAGCCAAAAGGTAAAGAAAAATTTCAATCTGAAAGTTTGGCCCGGAGAGGCCAGCCGCCTCTCCGGGCCATGAACAGCGCGCAAGTGTTGCGTGTAGTGACTCGCTCCCGCCGCCATGCGGAAACCTGGGAGCCTGAGCTTTGAGTGGACTCCGCGGACTTTGGTCCGTTACCGGAGGCTCGCGCCCGGCTCCCCTTCCGTCTCTTGAGCGGCGACCCTGTTGCCAAGGTGCGCTGCAGACCATACTGGTGTTCGGATTCCGCGCCGCCCGTCGGCTGCGATTTCTCGCGCCATACGTGGCAAGCTTGCGCTGCCGCAAGTTCGGAAGTGCCGTCCGCCAACTAGTCCCGCAGTGCCTTTCGCCGCTTCCCGAGCCGGGAAGCACCACGCAACGTCATGCGTACCGTTACGTTGTTTGAAGAGTGCAACAGGGAAAGCCGTGAGGGAAGTCGAAAACCGGGACCTGCTGTGGTTAAGCTGTGCCAAACAGTGGAAAACTGTGAATCGACGTGGAAAACCGCGGCAAAACTACGGTGTGGTCTCGGGTTCGATGGTGATGCGGAAGCGGCGGAAGAGGCGCAACGAGGCATCCATGAGGTTATCTTCGCGCTGCCGCTCTTTCATCGAAGATTTGGGTTGCTCGCTGCCGCTCCAGAGGACAACTCGGTTGTGGGCGTCGAGAATAGTGAGGCGAATTTGGGTGACCATGGAGGAGGACAAGGTCTTGCTGCTGGAGGATGTGCGCCCATCGCCGCTGCTCACGCTTACGCCGGAATCACTGACAGGGGCGCTGATGGCAATGATGATGTCGGCCTTCTCCAGATCGCCGACGATTGTGTAGTGGCCCCAACCTTGGAAGGCATCGCCGATCACATCATTGGGAAGGCGCGAGCCAACGTGCTCGACGTAGGCAGTGCGCGCAGCCATGAGGCGCGCGTGCGTTGACAGGATCGGGGGCTTGGGCGACTCCTGCGCGGAGATGGGCAAAAAGGCCGACGCAGCATATACCAAGATCAACAAGGTGACAAATCGTATTGCGCGGCGCTCGAGCATCCTCAGCCTCCTTTGGTCGTTACCAGCTCTTGAGATACTTTGCCATGGCGCGGACTTCGCCATTCGTGGCCTTGACCTGATGCATGACGGAAAATCCTGGATTGAGTGGCTTGCGGCCGAGACGCCGGTATACTGCTTCGGGATCGCGAATGAAATCCTCGACCGTCTGAAGATCATATTGGGGCAAGACTGTGGCGAGGTTGGGGCCGCCGCCGGAAAAATGGCAACTGGCACATCCGAGACGCGCAAACGATCTTTTTCCCAGATCGAGTTCATAGACGTGGTAGGACGCCCAGAGCGCAAAGGCGGCAATCGGTAAAACGATTATCAGTTTGAGCTTTGAATCCAAGTTTGCTCCTCATGAGCCTAACAGCTCGGTTCTAGGTGATGTCTAGCGCTGCGCAGAAAGAAAATAGGAGAGCACTTCTACGTCATGATGCGAGGCTTCGAGCCGCGGCATCGGGAGGTATCCCGCATTCAACGACTTGTGATCCCTTTGCGCATAGATCGTCTCTGGGTCGCTGATGAACTTGACGAAGGTTGCACGGTCATACCTGCGCCCCACGTGTTCGAGCGAGGGCGCGCCACCGGCACCGTGGCAGGTTGGACAGCCGAGACGCTCAAACGCCTTTTGCCCCTCCGTGACCTGATGGCCGCGATAGAGCACGCCCACGAAAACGACAGCACAGAGGGCCAGCACCATCCAATGCCAATATTGCAAGCTCTTCAAGCGACGCTCTCCCGAACGCTCTTCTCGAACCATTCGAGTATGCCTGAAATCGGCAAGAGGCGAAAAGCTAAGTTTCAGGATGCGCCACTTTCGGGCGCGGGCTTCTTCCGATAAGCTTCTATTCGGCAGCTATGCTAAAAATTGCTTTCCAACTCGCTGCGTATCTGTTTGCGCTCCTCGCCCTATGTGGACTGGGATATCTGCTGCTTTCGCTGTGGAGTGAATGGCGCTTCCTGGTGCGCCGGAACGCAGCGCGGGCAAGAACGACGGGGGCATTTACGCCGTCCGTCAGCATCTTGAAACCATTGCGCGGCACCGACCGGCAAATGTATGAGAGCTTCCGCTCGCATTGCCGGCAGGATTATCCGCAGTACGAAATCATTTTCGGCGTTAACGATGCGAGCGACGAAGCGGTGGCGGATGTGGAACGATTGCAGCGCGAGTTTCCTGCGCACGACATTCGGCTGGTCGTCTGCAGCGAGGCGCTGGGCAGCAATCGCAAGGTCAGCAATCTGTCGCAAATGATGCGCGAAGCAAAGTATGAACACATCATCATCAACGACAGCGACATTCGGGTGGACTCCGATTACCTGCGCCGAATTGTCGCGCCGATGGAAGATGAGCGGGTGGGACTGGTGACGGCCTTGTATCGCGCCGAAGCCGGACACAGCGTTGCATCGCGAATAGAAGCGGTTACGATTGCAACCGATTTTGCCGGGGGCGTTCTGTGTGCGATGGAATTGGAAGGTGGACTGCACTTCGGGCTGGGCTCCACCCTGGCGTTTTCGCGTCCGGCGGCAGAGGCGATAGGCGGCCTCTCGGCACTGCTCGACTATCTTGCCGACGATCACGAACTTGGGCGCATGATTAGCGAAGCCGGATACAAGATTGTGCTCTCCGACGTGGTGGTGGAAACGTTCCTGCCCGAGTACAGCTTCGGCGCAATGTTTGAACATCAATTGCGGTGGGCGCGAACGGTGCGCGATCTGCGCAAGTTCGGCTACATCGGAGTGCTTCTGACTTTTGGGCTCCCATGGGCCATGGCCGCCGCGCTATTCTCCGGCGGGTCTCTGTGGTCGCTTGTGCTGTTGACAGTGCTGATCGTAGCGCGCTTTGCCTCGGGATATCTGCTGTGCGGACCGATACTCAACGATAGACAAACGCTTCAAGATCTCTGGCTTATCCCTGCTCGCGATGTCGTTGGAGTGGCGACCTGGTTCGCGAGTTTCAGCGGAGACACGATTGTCTGGCGCGGCGAAAGATTCCATCTGAAGGATGGCAAGCTGACGCGGGTGTAAGTTCCTGCACTGGATTCAACTAGCCTGGCTCAATCGGGACGCGCTTCCCTTACCCGCATGACCGAGACGATTCTACCGCCGGGGGTGAAGTGATAGAGTTCGCCTCGCCAGCGAAAGCTGCTGCCTCCGCAGTAGCTTGCGACCCAGAAGATGAATCCGAACAGGTCGCGCACCGGGTAAAGCCAGCAAAAGCGCAGGGCCCGTCGATCCCCAATCACACCGTATCCAATAGCCGTGCACTGCACGATTCGATTGAGCAGGCTCCATGCGAGCAGCGCTGTTCCAATGGCTGGATGGCCGATCAAGGCTGCGGCAATGAATCCAAGCACGCCGAAAGGAACGGCGAAAGTGAGACCGGTGCCGAGATGCCCTTTGGGCCGCGAGTAGCGCGTACTCTGCATCCAGCGCACCTGGGTGGCAAAGGTGTTGCGGAACGACTGCGTGCAGAGGACGTGTCCGACGCGGTAGTGCGAGAGCACGACTCGATACCCGGCGGCATACACGCGGTTGCCGAGAACGAAATCGTCCGAATAGAACTCGGCAGTACTGGCGATCCCGCCGCATTTTTCCAATGCGTCGCGACGTACGGCCATCACCGGGCCTAGGGCAAATTGCATTCCCTCCAGCATGTCCGCCGTGATAACGCCCGAGGTCATTTCAACAGACATTCCCAGCGCTTCTAGGCGAGACCAGAGGTCAGGGGCGGGAACGCCTTCGTAGAGGCAAGTGACGAGACCATTTTCCGGCTGCAGCAGAGGCGGGATTACGTTGCGCAGAAAATCCGGACGAACGGAAACATCGCTGTCACTGATTACCAGATAATCGGCCGCGGAACTGGCAATCATCTTGTCCAGGGACCAGACTTTCGCGCTCGGCCACTGGGGATCTCCTGAAAGAACAACGTGTGCGGCAACCTGCGGATAGCGGGCGCGCAGGCGTTCGACCACGGCCACCGCTGGATCGTCGGCATTGCGGCAGCCGAAGATGATTTCGAATGCGGGATAGTTCTGCAGGAAGAGAGTTTCGAGATTTTCTTCCAGACGCGGTTCGGCGCCATGGAGCGGTTTGAGAACGGAGACCAGAGGGAGCGCGGATGTCTCGATGGCACTCACCGACCTGGCCTGCACACGGGCGAGACGTAGGTTGCGCATGGCCGCCACCAGGGCCAGCACCAGGAACACCGTGGATGACATGGTCCCAGCAAGTGCGACGGCCAACAATGTGCGCCAAAGCACTGCGGGCGAAGCATTGGCCAACATGCTCATTGCGAAATCTGCGGAGGGTGCCGTCAAATCAACCATCATCTTTGAGCTTGTCATAGATGATTGGCCAGAATCAATTTCCCGCCGCTATGCGCAATCGTGTGGTATCCCGTTTGGTGGAGAAGATCGGGAATTTGGTTCTGCTCGGTGAAGACGAAAATACGACCAGCGCCACGCCAGAGATGCGCGAAAGAAGCATCGTCTTCGAAGATCGCCGGCGAGTCCGGGAACAGTGAGCCGAAGTAGAGATTTCCGTTCTCGCGGGAATTCAGTACGTGCAGCGGAAGGTGTCCGTAAAAGTTCAGGGTCGATGCATCCTCGTAAGCTCCGTTGACGACGATCATGTCGCCGGGATGATAGAGCGTCACGAGAGTATCTGAGAGCGCTCGCGAAGACAGAATTGGGGCAAACGTCACAAGCGCGGAATGGACACACTGCAGAGAGATGAACATCATCGACGCCAGCGCAAAATTGGCGGCTCCGGCGCGATTTCGCCACCGCAACAGCCAGCTCGCCAAGGTGCCGCCGAACAAAGCGATGCCGACGAGAAAGAGCTCTGGGCGAAACATTCCCATCGCACGGGGAGTGAGGTCGAAAATGTGTCCGAAGGAGAGCGCGTACTCTGATGGGTTGCGGGTCAACAGGTCCGCCAATTCACTATGCGGCGGAACACTCTTTGAGAACCATAGCCATCCCCACGCGATGAACGCCATGGGAGCTGCTACCAGAAAGCTCAGAAACGCGACGCGTACACCGGTCTTGCGCATGGCGGAATCGCTGGACGACCGCTGTTCCTGACTAAGCCACGCGCCGAGGATCAGGACAAACGCGGGCAGAGCGGGAAGGACGTAGTATTCCTGCCGGCTGCTGAAGCTGAAGAATCCGAGGATGACGATGATGGTGATGGCACACAACAGCAGCGCGCGGCCGCGGCGGTCGAGCGAGGTCCATTGTCTCCAGCGATGCGGTGCACACGCCAGCGCCTTGATCCCAAAGGCCGACCATGGCAACAGGAACAGCGGGGCCATGGCCCAGAAGAGAAGCAACGGCACAGTGTCGTAATCGCGCGGAAAACGCTGGTTGATGTAGCGCAGGAAATGTTCGTTGACGAAGTAGAACCAGAAAAATCCCTTGGCCTCTCCTGCGGGTGGATTGCGCAGGCTGGCGATGATGTGCCATGGCGCGGCCACGGCTAGGAAGACGGCGGAGCTCGAAACAAGCCTCATGCGCAGCAGGTGGCGCAGATTACGAGTGAGTAAGAGATAGGCAACGATGATGGCTACGGGAAAGACCAGCCCGATGAGCCCTTTGGTGAGCACATTGAGCGCGATGGTAACGGCCACTCCCCAACAGGCGAGCCACGATGGGCGTGGCTGATCCAGTCCCAATAGAAAACAGTGCAGTCCAAGCGTGAGCCAGAGAGCGACCAGGATGTCAGGAATCAGGATGCGCGTGTAGATGTATGGGCCGAAGGAGAGTCCAAGGGCGAGTGCCGCATAGAGTCCGGCCTCGGCTTCGAAGTGGTGGCGCCCGATGGCGTAGGTGACCAGCAGCAAGGCAAGCATGCCGAGCGCGAGAGGCAGGCGGGCAGCCCAATCGGTCGCGCCAAACACTTCATAACTGGCCGCCATGCCCCAATAGAGCAGCGGAGCCTTTTCAAGATAACGCAGGCCGTTCACGTAGAGGGTGGACCAGTCATGGCGGAGCATCATCTCCCGGGCAGCTTCGGCGTGTACGGAATCGGCATCGTCGAGTAGTGGCGGGTTCCATAAACCGGGAACGTAGAGGACGAGCCAGAGAAGACCAATGAACCAGGCACGATGTTCGTGATGCGATTGCAGGCCCGGATGGGAGGGGGACTGCATCAATGGCCGGCTGACCTGCATAGGATGGAGATTATAAAGCAGCAAACAGGCCCGGGATAACCGGACCTGTTGACCCTGCTGCGCAATGGAGCTGAGATCAGGCGGCGCGGCCTCGTGACGGACGAGTGTGCGGCGACGGTTTTGCGCCTTCCTGCTTGCGCGAAATATTCGTTACCGTCTTGCGCTTTTGTGCGGGTCTGATCTCAGAGCTGCGTTTGGCGCTCCTGCCTTCGGCCTTGTTTTTGGAGGCAGTCTTCGCGGTGCTGCCGGATTTGGCGGAGGTTGTCGCCGAGCTTCGACTTTTTGCATTGCTGGCCTTGGCGGTTTCGCGGCTGACCAGTTTGTTGAAGTTGCTCTTCTGTCCGCTTGCAGTTGTCTCCTGGTGCAGCAGCGCCAGGCCCTGTTCGTCAAACTTCTCGAACCAGTCATCCCACGAGATTTCCTGGAGCGATTGCTCACCGGAGTAACCCGGAAAATCCAAGCGGATAATACCTACATCCTCACGCTCTCCCGTGTTGCGAACGCATGTTGGTTTGGCGCCGCGCTCTTCTGCCCATCGCCGAATTTCTTCGTGATCCGTTATCGCTGTGGCTTTTGCTTTCGATGGCATTCCAGTTCCCTCCATAACCTGAGAAAAGTCTGTGCCTTACAGGTGGATTTGGATGCATCGAGGAGCGGACTCGTGGGTCGAGCTGAGCACGAATCGATTGCTGCTAATGCGGCTTGCGCTCAAAATTCGGTAAGGTGGAGCACACTGCTTGCGCCAATATAACCCTTCCGGCGAAACCAGTCGGTAAGTCGCTCGTTGAGCAACTCTATTGGCACGCGCGATCCAATCTCGATCACTCCGTCAGAAACTGGGAGAGTGTCATCAAAGATCTGATCGTTGGTAAAACTGCGCATGGAAAAATTATCGAGCCACTTTAGGGGAGTGGCCGTGAGCGCTCCGGCGTTGTCGTACTCCACGCGAATCTTGCGGGCGAACATGGAAGCAGTATAGACCGAGGGAAGAGAACCAGTGCGAGGGACGGGAGTTGCGCACCATCCCTCGCCTGAAACATGTATACGAAAATCAGCTGAAATGAATCTTCTTCATCTTCCGTCCGACGCGAAAGACTTTCTCGGCCGGCAGAGATATCTGGAGATAGAGCTCCTTGTAAGTCTCGCCGTCAATCTTCAGCGAACCAGCTTTGATTTTGCGCTGGGCGTCGCTATTGGAATCGGCGAGTCCGGCTTTCACGATCACCTTGTCGATTTTGAGGTTCGCGACGCCGTCGGTGATGGGGCCAATCTCGATGGCAGAAATCTCCACCTCCTCCAGGTTCTCCGGAACTTCGTCTTTCTGGAATTGCCGAGCCCAGTTCTCTTCGGCAGCTTCGGCATCGGCGGCGGAATGGAAGTCGGCGATGATGCGCTTGGCGAGATCCTTCTTGGCGCGCATGGGATGGAGAGCGCCAGCGGCGACATCGGCCTGCGACTTTTCGATTTCAGTGAGAGTGAGATCGGTGAGCAACTCGTAGTAGCGCCACATGAGCGAGTCGCTGATCGACATCAGTTTGCCGAACATCTCCTGCGCGGTTTCCGTTATGCCGACGTAGTTGCCGTAGGATTTCGACATCTTGCGCTCGCCATCCAGGCCTTCAAGCAAGGGCATGGTGAGGACGATCTGCGGAGGAAATCCGTAATCCTGCTGGAGTTTGCGGCCCATCAGCAGGTTGAATTTCTGATCGGTGCCGCCAAGTTCCACGTCGCACTCAAGGGCGACGGAATCGTAGCCCTGCATCATGGGGTAGAGCAGTTCGTGAACGCTGATCGGCTTTTCGTCATTGAATCGCTTATTGAAATCTTCCCGCTCGAGCATCTGCGAAACAGTGAATTTCGCAGCCAGACGGACGAATCCCTCGTAGTCGAGTTTCAGCAACCACTCGGTGTTGTAGCGAACCTCGGTCTTTTGTTCGTCGAGGATTTTGAAAACTTGCGCCTTGTAGGTTTCCGCATTGGCGTCGAGTTGCTCGCGAGTGAGCGGAGGACGAGTGGTGTTGCGGCCCGTGGGGTCGCCGATGAGGCCGGTGCCATCGCCAATCAAGAAGATGACGGTGTGACCGAGATCCTGGAAGTGCTTGAGTTTGCGAATGAGCACGGTGTGGCCGAGATGCAAGTCGGGCGCCGTGGGATCGAATCCCGCTTTGATGCGTAGCGGCTTGCCACTCTGGAGTGACTTTTCGAGGCGCTCACGCAGATCGCTCTCTCGGATGATTTCGACCGAACCTTTACGCAGGTAGGCCAGTTGCTCGTCAACGGGAAGGAAAGAAGACATAACAGAACTGATTATAAGGTTTCAAGGTTTCAAAGTTTCAAGGATTCAAGGTCGAGGCTGCTATATTCAGCGAATGCTGAAAGTAAAACTGCTCTCTCCTTCGGCCAAGGCGCCGACGATCGCCCATCCCGGCGAAGATCTGGGATATGACCTTTATGCAAGTGAATCCGTTACGCTGGCCCCTCGTGGGAACGCCGTTGTGCCAACAGGAGTCGCCATCGAGTTGACGACCGCATCGGGAGAACCTTTAGGGGCTCTGCTGCGGGACAAATCTTCTATGGCCGCGCGGCGGCTGACCGCCACGGGAGGCGTGATCGACTCGGGATATCGCGGCGAAGTGCGCGTTCTAATGGAAAACCTGAGCGACGCGATTGCTGAGATTCACGCGGGCGACAAACTGGTGAATCTGATTCCCTACCCCGTGCTGACGACGCCGGTGGAAGTGGTTGGAGAACTGGCAGAGAGCAGTCGAAAAGGCGGGGGATTTGGGTCTAGCGGGAATAAGTAGAGGGAGCGGCGAATTCTCCTTCGTTCCCAAACGCCGTTGCACAATGTAAAATTGATTGTTCACCGGTTTCGCGCCTTGCACGAAGCAGTGCCCGCATGAACGTCGAGTGTCGCCCAACAGCCGTGACCAGCGGACGTCAGCAGAGCAGAACAACCAAGATTGAAGAATTCTCAAGGAGCATCACTTCCATGGCGATTGTGGCCACGCAAATGCGTCCCGGCATGATTATCAAGCACAACAATGAGTTGCATTCGGTGTTCAGCGTTGAACACCGCACGCCGGGTAACCTGCGCGCATTCATTCAGGCCAAGTTGCGCAACCTGCGCAGCGGTGCGATGTTCGAACATCGCTTCCGCTCCGGCGACGCAATCGACAAGATCGTCGTCGATGAGAGCAAGATGGAGTACCTGTACAACGACGGCGACAACTACTTCTTCATGGACATCGAGAGCTACGAGCAGACGGCGCTGAATCGCGATGTGCTCGGAGATGCAGTGGACTACCTGACGCCCAATCTACAGGTCACGGTGGAGTTCTTTGACGAGAAGCCGGTCGGCGTCGATCTGCCGCAGACAGTAGAATTGACGGTGATGGAAGTGGAGCCGGGGTTGAAATCGGCGACCGCATCCAGCGTGACAAAACCGGCAACAACGGAGACGGGACTGATCGTGCAGGTTCCTCCGTTTGTGAATCAAGGCGACAGGATTCGCGTTGACACCGCCGAAGGCACATACCTTTCTCGCGCATAAGATTGAGAGCCGCGCGCCGCAACAGTGGCGCGCATTTTCGTGAGGAGAGCGATGGCTTCCAATGAAAGTTTCCGCCGATACCTGGTTGTTGGACGCGTGCAGGGCGTGGGATTCCGCTGGTATGTGGAGCGCGAGGCACGTTTGATCGGGGTTGGCGGGTGGGTACGGAATTGCGATGACGGAGCGGTTGAAGTGCTCGCCTCTGGAACCAACGCGCAACTGGGCTCACTCTATGACAAGTTGAAAGAAGGACCGCGTGCAGCCCGCATCGATGAAGTCGAAGTTGAGGACGCTGCACCGTTCAGTGGATACAAGACATTCCAAATTGAAGAGTCACGGTGACCACTTTGCCCAAATTAAATACCGTAATGGATTCTGAAGATCTAAAAAAGCTCATACGCGAGATTCCCGACTATCCAAAGCCGGGCATTCTCTTCTACGACATCACTACACTCATCAAGGACCGCGCCGGATTTGCTCGCGTGGTGGATTACATGACCTCGCCGTACCTCGACAAGAACGTGGATCTGGTGCTGGGCATGGAAGCACGAGGCTTCATTTTCGGACCAGCCATGGCATACCGCTTGAACGCCGGGTTTATTCCGGTTCGCAAGGCAAAGAAACTGCCCGGCGAGACCGTGAGCTACACCTACGAACTTGAGTACGGCACCGACACACTGGAAATCCATAAGGACGCAATTCAGCCCGGCCAGCGGGTGTTAATCGTTGACGACCTGCTCGCCACGGGCGGCACAGCACAAGCGGCGGCGAAGCTGGCCAATAAACTAGGAGCCGACATTTGCGGACTGAGCTTCCTGGTGGAGTTGGACTTCCTCAACGGACGCGATCGACTTGCACCGTATGATGTGTTCTCACTCCTGCACTACGAAAAATAGCCATACTGTATGTGCTTCATGACAGAGCCCGGCCAAATCGCCGGGCTCAACTTTTTCCAGAAATCATCAAGCAAGCTTTTTCTGATTCCAGCGCTTTGCCGCGCTCTTTCCAAACACGGTGAGCGGACTCTTGGTGGCCGCGCCCTCACACTGATTTCCGCGGTGGCGGGCTTTGCTGTCATCGGCACTGACGGGCAACGCACGATTTGCTAATCCAAGAGCCCGAACCGTTGTCGCCGGAGCAAGTCCGTGTGCGAGAGCTGCAATTTTCGCGGGCAGACCTAGAGTCACTTCGGTCTGGCCTTGGCGGATAGCCCGAACAATTCTTTGCGCCGCCCGCTGGGCACTCATCGCCAGCAAAGGAGTGCTGGCAGAAACGCCGAACCACGCGTATTCAGCGCGATGGTCGCCCTTGAAAAAAGCATTCACGTGTGAGCCCGTGCGCATCAACCCGGGAATCACCGTCGTCACCTTGATGCCCTTGTCCGCCAGCTCCGTGGTAATTCCTTCGGAGAATCCGGTAATAGCGAATTTCGCGGCGGAATATGGGAGCAGGTGCGGCACGGCCATCTTGCCACCGATGGAGGTGACGTTGGCGATCCGTCCCTTGCCGCGCTCGAGCATGTGAGGCAGTACAAGGAGTGTGGTGTGGACGGCGCCCCAGAACATCACGTCCATGGCTTCCTGAAAATCTTCAATCGTCTGCGCGTTCAAAGGACCCACGGCAATCGTGCCCGCATTGTTGATCAACAAATCGATTTTTCCATAATGAGCGATAACATCTCTCACCATTCGCTCGACTTCCGGGCGTTTACCGACATCGCAGCGAAGCGCCAGAACTTCTGCGCCCATGGCGCGCAACTCACGTTCGGCACGGCGAAGGGATTCTTCATCACGCCCGCAAATTGCCAAGCGGCAGCCGTTTTCGACACATTCTTCGGCGAGCGCCAAACCAAGTCCGCGACTGGCGCCTGTAATCAGCACTACGTTTCCGCTCAACGAAACGGAGCTGAAGGAGTGCCACATTGCACGACCGGCAACCAGAGCACCAACTCCGGCCAGCAACCCTGCAGTGCCAACTCCGACGGCACCAGCAACCATGGTCTTCAACATACGTTTGCGATTCATGGGAGTTTGGATGCGTTAGCCAGAGGAAAATTTGTCGTTCGCCCTGCAAAGACATCTCAGCACAGAAATCCGCGACTTGGGGTAAACCTTCCATCGCAATGGTAGCTCTAAGATTGAGTACTGCCACAACGTCGAATTACTCGGTTCAGGAGATCCTGAGATGAAGAAGTTACTTTACACGGCTTCGGTGATGTTGCTCGGCGCAGGGATAGCCGTTGCACAGTCAGGCAGCAGCACAGACCAGTCGTCAAGCACAACCAGCACAACCACACAAACCCCTTCAACCAGCACTCCGCAGACGAATGCCCCGGATTCGATGGACAAGCAGAATCCGAGCAGCGGACAGAACCCGGACTCACAGAAGAACCCCAACGCCGCTGGCTCCATGAGCGGAAACACAGATACCAGTTCGGCGACCAGCACGGACAATTCAGGGATGAGCGGAGACCAGTCGTCTTCGGCAAAGAAGAAGCATCATCACAAGAAGTCGTCGACGACCACGACGGAAACGAACTCCACCACCACGACCACTCCGAGCTCCAGTACCACTCCTAGCACCACGGATTCGGGAACCACTCCTCAGAAGTAACAGCTGATGACAGCTTGGAAACAGGGGCGCGGCCACACATTGTCGCGCCCTTAACTTTTGAGCTATGAATGAAATCAAGAAATAGGATCGATGACGGCTGGCCTCGATAGGTGATCGCTGTCACTGCAGAGTACCAGCTCCCGCAATACGCTTCTGTGAAAAGAATCCAGGAGCGCGCGCCATGCCATACCCGCCGATCATAGATGCCCTCTACCCGATCCCCAGAGTTGGCACCGCGCAGCAGCAAATTTCCGACTGTATTCCCTTGGACCAGGATCTCGGCCCGAAGATGAGTTCCGAAGGGATTGCTGGCGCAGTGGTGGCCCCTTGCAATTGCTCACTATGCCAGCACCAATGGAACTGCGCAGACCGGAGAACGCATGAAGTTCGAGGTACGGTCGCGCGAAGTCCGAAGCGGCTGAGGGGACTCGCCTCTTATGACCAGTTGCGCATTGGGGACAGCCTGCGCTGGATTGATAATGCCGTCTCGGAAGGCAAATTGGCGGGCGCCTATGCTCAGGCAGAGTGCTGCGTTTCTGGACTAGACTCTGCTCGCATGTATCCGCTGTACGGTCTTTGTGCCAAGCTGCGATCGCCCATGGTGATTGAAGTAGCTAACCACAATGGCTGGATGCATCATCGTCCCAAGGTGGAAGTAATGGCGGCGGATTTTCCAGAGCTTGACATCGTATTGGCACCACCCGAACGGATGGACTGGGCAAGCGTTCTCCGCCTGATGGAGCGGTTCCCGCGCATCTCGTTTCTTCTGAGTCCTGAGAAGTTGCAAGAGGATTCCACATTGCGCGAATACATAGAATTGAAGGGCCGGGAAAGAGTAATGTTCCGTTCAGGATTAAATGGTTGGCCCGCATCAGTGGAGGCAGCTCGTCAGTTGCCACTTGGCCCGGCGGCACGGCTTGCCTACCTTTCAGAAAACTGTTCGAGATTGTTTGGCTTTCCGCCTGAGGTTATGAGCCAGGAGGCGTGACCTTATTCGTTCCAAATAAATGATCGTTCAGACTCTCGCCTGAACGATCACTCCACATCACTCCACCGCAGCATCGAATGCATTAGTAGCGGTCGTGGTCCCAATCACGGTCATGCCAATCGCGATCATGCCAATAGCGGTCGCCATCGTGATCGCGGCGATAGTAAGCATTGGCGCGGTAGGATTCGCGGTATCCGCGAACATAACCCTCGCGATACTCACGGTCACTATGATCCCGATAGGAGCCGTGATCATAGAGAATAAATCCGCGTCCGTGCCGTGCGTCTTCCCTTCCCGAATGCGATCCATCTCTGAATCCAGCATTGTACTCACGCTGCTCGTGATTATCGTAAGCGTAGTAGCCCCATTGCACCGTCTTCAGAGTTGCACTCTGTTGTGCCTGGGCGCTGCCGGCCAGGAAGCTGAGACCGAGAACTGCTGTCGCCATAATTGATGTGAGTTTCATAATCTTTTTCTCCTCGATTCGTTTATTCCCATCCGCGCGTGGCGCCCGTGCGTTGGGTTGAGAAAAGAAACACTTCCGGCCACGACAAGTTGCGGAACTGAAATAGATGGCCAGAAACGATTTTTCTAGGGCCACGGGCGCACAGCACGCCAAATGCCAACATTTCGCGTCGTCTCACTTGCACTACGGGCTGCTGCCTCATAGCATCTAATTCATTACGGTGTCGGCCTGCAAAGTTAGTGATGGGGTGGAACACCACTGCGAACCGATATTTCTAAATAGGGTGCTCGACTCGACAATTGGTCTGGTGTGCTGATCCCCAGTCGGATCGGCCTAAAGGACCACGGGGAGCGCCCACCTGGTGCATTCGGTTCACAGCAACCCCGCCCCACACGGCCACGCGGACTGGCACCTAAATCTATCTGCGGCTCCTTTTCCAGGGCCGCAGCCTACAATCGGTGATTTCACTGCGACCGGATTGCGCTCGTTTCCATCTACAATAGAAGCGTGTTCCCTCATTTGTTTCATATCGGCTCGTTTGCGCTACCCACGTATGGCTTTCTTGCCGCGTTAGGCATGATCTCCGGTCTATCCGTCATATTCCACCTTGCGCGCTTTCGCGGCCTTGATCCCGACCAGATGTGGAACCTTGGGGGCGTCGCGGCATTCAGCGGAATTTTAGGCGCGAAGTTGCTGATGCTCATCGTGGACTGGCGCGATTACGTCGCTGACCCAAGCCGCATTTTCAGCATCGCGACACTGCAGTCTGGCGGAGTTTTTTCGGGCGGACTGCTGCTGGCTATCGCCTGCAGCTGGTGGTATGTACGGCGCGAGAAGATTCCGTTTCTTTCGGCTGCAGACGTGTTCGCGCCCGGAATTGCGCTTGGGCACTCTGTCGGGAGACTTGGCTGCCTTGCGGCAGGGTGCTGCTACGGGCGCGAAACTCATTTGCCGTGGGCGATTACATTCCACAGCCCCTGGGCAGCAGAATTTTCCGGCACGCCACTGGGAAGGCCGCTCCATCCTACGCAGCTCTATGAGTTCGTGGCCGAGTTGATCAACTTCGCTTTCCTTTACTGGTTGTGCAAACGCAAGAAATTCGAGGGCCAGGTCATAGCCTTGTTCATGATTGTTTATGGCATTGAGCGTTTTGTCTTTGAGTTCTTCCGCGGCGATCCAGGACGAGGCGAGGTGCTGGGCGGATTGATCTCAGGGACACAGTTGATTGCACTCGGGCTGGTGGTAAGCGGATTCATCATCTATCTTCGCCGCACGCCACTACGCGCATTCAACATGGCTTCAGCCAAGACCGCAAAGGGAGGAACGCCGACAACGTCACGAGCTTAGCTCCACCTGCTATCCTCAATAGAGATGACACGCAAAACTGCTACGCCTCCTCAGCCCGAATTGATTGAACCCGAAGAGATTTTGACAGAAGCGCCGGAGATGGAAGAGCCCCCGGCGCCCACCCTGTTTCATGCTGCGGAGGAAGACGCAGGTCTGCGCCTGGACCACTATCTTGTTGCACGCATCCCCAACGTGAGCCGAGTGCGGATACAGCAATTAGTGGAGCAGGGAAAGGTGCTGGTGAATGAGCGTCCGGCGAAGGCCTCCCTCAAGCTGAAGGGCAGCGAGCAGATCGAGATCACCGGCACGGTCGAAGCGGCTCCGCTTAAGGCGTTTCCCGAGGATATTCCGCTCTCAGTCGTGTTTGAGGACAAAGAGCTGGCAGTTGTAAATAAGCCCGCTGGAATGGTGGTTCACGCCAGCACGGGGACGCCAGAAGACGCACGGAATCGCGGAACGCTGGTGAATGCGCTGCTGTTCCGCTTCAACAAATTGAGTGAAATGGGCGGCGAACTGCGCCCTGGAATCGTTCATCGCCTGGATAAGGACACCAGCGGACTAATCGTAGTTGCCAAAAATGATATTGCGCATCGCAAGCTGGTGGACCAATTTTCCTCACGCCAGGTGCACAAGACCTATCTTGCCCTGGTTCATAACTGGCCAAAAACAGATGAGGGAACGGTGAATGATCCGATCGGGCGCGATCCGCGTAACCGCACCCGGATGAGCACGGCGGGCATTGATCCGCGAACCGCTGTTTCCCATTACAAGGTGATGGAACGGCTGCTTACGCCTTATGGGCGGTTCGCGTTGGTTGAGGTGCGAATCGAAACCGGGCGCACGCACCAGATTCGAGTCCACATGTCGTCCTTCGGGCACCCGATCGTAGGCGACACGCTGTACGGCGCGCCCCAGATCCTGCTGCCGAATACGCTGGCACGCGAACGGCAGGGGAACGCGATCAGTTCCCGTACAGAGGCCAAGAAAGCGCGCGCCCATGGCGAGAGTGCGGCTACGCTATCGATGGCACGCAACTTCCTTCATGCGACTCGTCTGAGCCTTACCCATCCGAAAAGCGGGCGGGCAATAGAGTTCGAGGCGCCGCTGCCGGAAGATCTGCAAAATTTCTTGGATAAGCTTCGCCGCTCGGGTGAATCGCTGGCATGAAGCACTTGCCGTGACGAAAGGCTTAACTCTTATTCGTGGCGGCGAAGACCAGGTTATCCATTCAGAGCTTTGCGTGCTCGTTATACACTGAAGGCATATGACGAAGCTGTTTACAGCCATGTTTAGCGCCGTCGTGTTGCTTACCCCGGCGGCTTGGGCACAGAGCGCTCAAGACCTGCCGTCTGCTCCATCTGCCGTGCAGCCCCGGTTCCCGGGCGCGCCACCCAAGGCCCCCGAAAAACCGGCAGAGCCCTCGCCTGCCCCTGCGACTGACAACAGCGGGCTAACGACCTTGCCGCCGGCAGGCCCGAAATCTGGCAAAGTGCCGAGTCCTGCTCCTGCGGCGACCGCACAACAGCAGGACTCGGGCGCACCTAAATCCAGCCAGCCGGGCTCGCAGAAATCAGACGATACCTCCCTGATGTTCCCGCAGGTCTCCGCTCCTGCGCCACAGCCAGCCGCGACGCAGGAAAAAACGGAGCCGGGCGAGTTTCGTATTGGAGTGGAAGTCGATCTGGTCGATTTGATCTTTACAGCTTCCGACAAGCACGGCCGCTTCATAAAAGATCTTAAGAAAGACGACGTACGGCTACTCGACGAAGGCAAAGCTCCCCTTCACATCGATGCGTTCGAGAGCGAGACCGGGTTGCCGCTCCGCGTCGGATTACTGATTGATGCGAGCAACTCGATACGCGACCGCTTCCGTTTCGAGCAGGATGCAGCAGTTGAATTCCTGCACCAGGTGGTACGCCCGAAGTCGGACCGCGCATTCGTGATCGGCTTTGATTCGATGAGCGATCTGACCCAGGATTTCACTGATAATACCGATTCGCTGGCACATGGCGTCCGGGTGCTGCGTCCCGGTGGCGGCACAGCTCTGCATGATGCTGTTTTCCAGGCGAGCGAAAAGCTGTCCAAAGCACCGATTCGCGGCCCCTCCCGCCGGGCCATCATCCTACTGAGCGACGGAGACGATAACCAGAGCCGGCATACGCGCGAGGAAGCCATCGAAGCCGCGCTCCGGGCCGAAGTCATCATTTATGTAATCAGCACCAACATCACGGATTCGGACAAGAAGGGCGACAAAATCCTGATGCGCTACGCCGAAGCCACCGGTGGGCGGGTATTCTTCCCGCTGCGCCTTGAGGAAGTTGCCAACGCGTTCAATGAGATTCAGGACGAGTTGCGCAGCCAGTACGTAATTGCCTACAAACCGCAGAACTTTGAGCAGGACGGTCGTTATCGCGCGATCTCGATCGATGCTCCAAAGCGGCCCAATGTAAAGATACGAGCCCGCAAGGGATACTACGCACCGACGAAGAAACAGTAGGCGAAGAGCATCGGCTCTTCCCTACTCTTTCGGAGCGTAATAGCCCTTTCTCGCTTGAACCTTGTACACGGTGTTGAGCGGTTTCACTTCCATCTTGCGGTACTTTCCGTCAGCAGTGGTGTTGGTTGGCACGTATCCAACCATGTATTGACTGCGCAGTTCGGTGCCAATTTCGTCGAAGGCCTTGCGCAGTTTCTTGGGATCGTTGCCTACATCGATCACTCGCCCGCCAGTTTGATCAGCAAGTTTGTGCATCTCGCGGTCGCCGGGCATGAAGTTAGCGCGATCCGCAATCATGATGACGTACACGATAACTTCGGATCTCTGCGCCGATTCGATTGCATTGGCCAAGGTTTCTTCGCTCCCCATATCTCCTCCGTCGGTGAGCAGAACCATGGCTTTGCGGCCAGTCTCCTTTTGCAGTTTTTCGGTTGAGGCGAGATAGACGGCGTCATAAAGCAGCGTCCCTTTGGGGCGTGAAACCGGGATTGTGCCTTGTCCGGCACCGGCAATTCCCCCTGAGCCGCTGCCGCCCCCGTCGTTGATGCGGGTCTTTTCCATCGCACGCCGAATTCGCGCGGCGTCGTTGGTATAGTCCTGCAGCAGATCGACGGAAATATCAAAATTGATAAGAAAAGCCAGATCCTTCGGCGTCAGAACGTCACGGAGGAAAGCAGCACCTACTTCTTGCTCCATCGGCAGGACGCGGGTCTGGCTGCCACTGGTGTCGATCAGCAGACCAAGGGTGAGGGGCTGGTTGGATTCAGCCGCAAAGTACTTGATTGTCTGCGGCTTGCCATCTTCTACAACCTGGAAATCTTCCTTCTTCAAATTCGGAATCAATGCCCCGCGCTTATCTTTCACGTTGAAGTAGAGATTGACGATTTGTACGTTCGCTTTGAAGGTGGCCAGTGGCTGATCCTGCTCCGCTGTTTTATCCCGGAGCTTTGGCGTTTCGGGCGCAGAGTAGCCGTTGTCGTCAGGCGCGTTGGAGGCTTTAGGCGGCTCTTTGGGTGGACGCTGCGCCTGAAGACCAGCCCATGACATCAAACATAATGCGAATGCAACGACAGCGGGTATTCTTACTTGCCTTAGGGTGAGCATAGCTTCTCGACTTGTCCGCACGTAGTCTAGTATGTAGATAACTACAGCACTATACGATTAGTTGCCTGTAGCAGAGTAGCTGCAACAAGAAATGTGACTGATAGTTGCGGATTCGCAATTCTGAAATCGGCTTCAGCTCTCGCGGAGGGTTATCATGCACCGCCTACGGTGTTCAGCAATGTTGCTTCCGATCGTTCTCTCGATTCCCCTGGCTGTCGTTGCCCAGCAGGGCTTACCGGAGGCCCCCAAGCCCCAACCCGCTTCGCAGCAGCCTCTCCCGGAAGGGCCGACACCCAACCGCCCAATTTTGGGAACTCCGGCCACCCAATCCGGACAGACCACAGGAGAGGTCAGCTCGACGGAAACGGCTGCGGCCGAGAGTGATAACCCAGCACCAGTCCGTAGCCCCACGGGACGCGTCATCCCTTCCAACCGCAAGGCAAATGCACCGAGCAGCGGCTACGACGCCACAAGCGACACAATTCGCGTCAACGTAAACGCAGTCCCAATACCGGTGACGGTAAAAGATGTGACGGGGCGCTTGTTTCCAGGGCTGACCATCGACAACTTCTCGGTCTATGAAGATGGCATGAAGCAGAAGATCAATGTCTTCACTAGCGACCCGTTTCCCGTTTCAGCCGCTATCGTCGTCGACATCGGAATGCCGGAAATTGCACTTCGCAAGGTGAAGGACACGTTCGCAGCATTGACCGGCTCCTTTAGCCAGTTCGACGAACTGTCGATTTACACCTATGGAAATACGGTGAAGCGGCAGCAGGATTACCTGGCTGCACTCGGTGACACTACGAACCAGACGCTCACCCGCATCAAGCAGGTAGAGGGACGGGGTTCTGGGCCGACGGCTTACAATCCGATGACCGTGGGACCCTCGGTAAACGGACGAGTTTTCGATCCGGGACAACAGCGCAATCAGATTGAAACTGCCCCGCCCAAGGATGCCGAGCCTTCACGCGTACTCAATGACGCCCTGTTACAGGCGGCCATCGATCTAGGTCACCGCGCAAAGGCACGCCGCCGGGTGATTTTCATCATCTCCGACGGACGTGAGTCGGGCTCGCGAGCCAGTTACAAGGACGTTTTGAAGGTGCTGCTCACAAATAACGTGAGCGTCTATGGCGTGGCCGTGGATGCAACGGCTATTCCCGGCTATAACAAACTGGCCAAAATTCGTTTACCGCGGCAGGGGTACAGCAATGTGCTTCCGAAGTACGCCTCCGCTACTGGCGGTGAAATTTTCACGGAATTCACGGCGGAGGCCTTGGAATCTTCCTACGGCAGCGCAATGGAGGAAGCTCGTAGCCAGTACACGCTGGTGTACAACTCGCAAGCTACAATGTCGTCAACCTATCGCAAGATCGAAGTACGTGTCAGCGGTTACGGTTCGAGTCTTAAGGTGTACGCTCGCGATGGTTATTATCCTGTGCCCCAGAAGTGAGTAGAAAGAAGGCGCCCTCTGGGACATAGGCACCTTTTCCTAATCAGCGGTTGACACGGAAGTCCCTGTTTCCATATTGGTTTTAGACGTAGTACTCAGGACGGTACGGGTGACAATCATTGCAGCTAAATAGCCCGTCTAGTGTGGTATAACCCAACTATCTGCTCTGTTCGGAGCAGCAATCGGAAACTCCCGCGCATGCAGATGGATGCGACCGATTGCGGTACCCCGGTTTGGGTGCCGTTCGAGGCTTTTGGTAGAGGAATCATTGAGCTTTATCAATTTCGCCGCGCGCGAGATTAACTGCAAAATCGTCTATTACGGACCCGGCTTGGGCGGGAAGACGACTAATTTGCAGCATATCTTCGACAAAACGGGCGAGCAGCAGAAGGGCAAGATGATCTCGCTTGCGACCGAAACCGATCGCACGCTCTTTTTTGATTTTCTTCCGCTTGATCTGGGCACGATTCGCGGCTTCAAAACTCGATTTCACCTCTACACGGTCCCTGGCCAGGTGTTCTACGATGCCTCGCGTAAACTAATCCTACGAGGGGTGGACGGCGTTGTATTCGTGGCCGATTCGCAAGCTGAACGAGCCGACGCAAACGTCGAAGCACTGGACAATCTGGTCAGCAATCTGCAGGAGCATGGCTACGATTTCGCCACTATCCCCTATGTACTGCAACTGAACAAGCGCGATCTCCCGAACGTGCTCTCAGTGGATGAAATGAAAAAGCAGCTGGGCCGGCGTGAGGAACCCACCTACGAGTCGGTCGCATCACAAGGCCAAGGGGTATTCGAAACTCTGAAAGAGATTGCCCGGCAAGTCCTAGTCGAACTGAAGAAGTCCTAAACCCTCCTGCCGCTTCGAATTGATGTATCTTTTTCCTCTGATTTTCAATCGAAGTGTCTACAGGCACCGACTGAGGATCTACACCGTGAAATCCAAAATCATCGATCAACCGAGCTCTTCAGAAATCACACCGAAATCTTTCTACCTCGACCGCCGCCGTTTTCTGGCCGCAGCGGCTGGATTTGGGGCCGTAGCGCTCTCCGCGGACAAGATTGCAGAGCTGTTCTCGCCATCCACCCACGCGTTGGCAGCGACAAAGCTCCAAGCTTCGAAGAGCCCGATCAGCACCACCGGGGAGAAGCTTACCCCGTACCAGGACATCACTCATTACAACAATTTCTACGAGCTCTCGACCGATAAGGAAGGTCCGGCAAAGCTTGCGGGCAACTTTCATCCGCAGCCTTGGGCAGTGCAGATTGATGGTTTGGTTAAGAAGCCGCAAAAGCTCGACTATGATTCCCTGATAAAACTCGCCCCTCTGGAGGAACGCGTCTACCGGCATCGCTGCGTTGAGGGATGGTCGATGGTCATTCCCTGGACCGGCTTCCCGCTGAAAGTGCTGCTGGACCGCGTGGAACCGACATCCCAGGCAAAGTACGTTGCATTCACCAGCATCTCCCGTCCCAGCGAACTTCCGGGACAGCAGCGCGATGTCCTGAACTGGCCATACAAAGAGGGTTTGCGTCTGGACGAAGCTATGAACCCGTTGACGCTTTTTGTCGTTGGTCTCTACGGAGAAACTTTGCCGAACCAGAACGGCGCACCAGTGCGAGTTGTGGTGCCCTGGAAGTACGGCTTCAAGAGTGCGAAGTCCCTCGTGAGAATTACGCTAACGGACAAGATGCCGACTACCAGTTGGAACGAAGCCAACGCACATGAATACGGCTTCTATTCGAACGTGAATCCCCAGGTGGATCACCCGCGTTGGAGCCAGGCGAAGGAGCGCCGGATCGGGGAATTATTCAAACGCGATACTCTAATGTTCAACGGCTACGGAGAATTTGTCGCGAACATGTATAAGAGTATGGATCTGCGCAGAGATTTCTAGAGTGCTGAAAGCACTCGCCGCCTACTGCAAAGCCACGAACACTACACCGGCGAAAGCGGAACAAGCAAGATGACCAAGGTGCGAACGGAACGCGACAGCATGGGGGAAATCGAGGTTCCCGCCGATAAGCTATGGGGCGCTCAGACCCAGAGATCCATTGAATACTTCAGCATTGGGCGGGACGTGATCCCACGCGAAATGATTACCGCTTACGCGATCCTGAAAAAAGCTTCAGCCAATGCAAACCATGCAGGCAAACGACTGAGCGACGAGGCACATGGATTAATCGTGAAGGTTTGCGATGAGATCCTCGAGGGACGCCATCAGGAGATGTTTCCGCTGCACGTGTGGATGACCGGCAGCGGTACGCAGTTCAACATGAACATGAATGAGGTAATCTCGAATCGCTGCTCGCAACTGGTGGGCATGGATTTGGGAAGCAAGAAACCGGTTCATCCCAACGATCACGTAAACCTCTCGCAATCGTCCAACGACACTTTCCCCTCAGCCATGTACATTGCCGCCGCGCTGCAGGTGAATCAGAAACTGATTCCGGCTCTCCGGGCGCTACACGATTCGATCTCTGCGAAAGCCGAGCAGTGGAAAGACATCATAAAAATTGGGCGCACACACATGCAGGACGCGACGCCCCTGACTTTGGGACAGGAGTGGTCGGGCTATGCCGGACTATTGGCTGACGATTTGGAACGCATTGATGATGCTCTGAAAGGGGTTTATCAACTCTCACTCGGCGGCACAGCGGTAGGCACTGGAATCAATGCGGCGCAGGGATTCGCCGAGGCCTCAGCCGCGGAAATTGCGCGGATGACGGGCTTGCCATTCGTGAGCGCGGCCAACAAGTTTACGGTGCAGGGATCGCACGATGCACTAGTGCAACTCTCCGGTACCCTGCGCACAGTGGCCGTGTCGCTCTACAAAGTCGCGAATGATATTCGCCTGCTGTCATGCGGACCTCGCGCGGGTTTCGCGGAGTTGATGATTCCCGAAAACGAGCCAGGTTCGTCGATTATGCCGGGCAAGGTCAATCCCACACAGGTCGAGGCGCTGACAATGATTTCCGTACAAGTGATGGCGAACGATGTCGCGGTCGGCTTTGGTGGAGCTGGCGGATACCTGGAGATGAACGTTTACAAGCCTCTGATGATTCACAACATCATTCACTCGATCACAATCCTTGCTGACGGATGCTCTAACTTCCGCAGGTTCCTGGTGGAAGGAACTCGTCCGAACTTGAGCAAGCTGAAGGAAAACTTGGAACGATCACTCATGCTTGTCACCGCTTTGGCGCCCGTAATTGGCTACGACAAGGCCTCGGAGATTGCGCATCGTGCTATGGAAAAGGATTTGACGCTGAAAGCCGCCGCGCTGGAGTTGGGCTACGTGAGCGAAGAAGATTTTGACCGCATCGTAGATCCGGCGAAGATGGTACGGCCGGACGGAGCGAGCAACTGACCGAAGCCGATTCAAATCGCAACGAGTGATGATGGATTGTCCGACTCGCCTCGCGAGGGTATGATGGCCCGTAATGAAGAACCCCGTCCAAAACAAAGTTCTAGCTGCGCTATCTGAAAACTGGCAGGCGGAAATGCGCGGATTCCATACTTACAACGCATTCTCCGAACGAGATGAGGACCCGATCCGAAAGCGTATTCTGCGCAACCTGGCAGAAGCCGAGGCGCACCATGCTTCCATGTGGGCAAAACGTCTTCGCGAACTTGGCGGTACGTTACCGCAGTACGACGGTAGAGCTACGGGCGATGCAGATACTCTGGCAAATCGCGTCGGCGGTCCCGGCATGGCACTTCGCCGTCTGGAACTTGACGAGAGCCGTGACATAGCGCGTTACGGGAAGCAGTTGGAAGAGCTTGGCGACGAGCCGAGCATTGCAATTCTGAATGAGGTGATCCAGGACGAGCAGGAGCACTACCGTGAGCTCGGCAGCCTGATCCGCGATCACTACCCAGCATCGGTCTTCGAAGAAGTGAAAGCCGACCCGAAGGCGGAGATCGCTGAACTGCTGGCGAAACGATCGAGTTCCGGCAAGCAAGCCGCAGGCTGGATTGGCGATGCAATTTATGGAGTGAACGACGGACTGGGAGCAATCTTCGGGATCGTCTCCGGAGTATCAGGCGCGACCCTTGGCAACTCCCGCTACGTGCTGCTTGCAGGAATTGCCGGCATGGTTGCAAGTGCCCTATCCATGGGCTCCGGAGCATATCTGGCAGCCAAGAGCGAAGGCGAGATCTACGAGGCGGAACTGGCACGGGAACGTGAAGCGATCGAGATGAATGGGATCGAAGCGCGCGAACTACTCTCGCTCTACTATCAAGTGAAGGGGCTACCGCAGGAAGATGCGGAACGCGTCGTTGAGCATATTGCGAAAGATCCCGAACAGATGCTGCGAGCACTGGCGGCCGAGCGACTGAACTCGACCGAAGAGGCTCTTAGCAATCCGATGACCTCTGCCCTTTCCGGTGCGCTATCGACCGCCGTCGGAGCATTTGTGCCGATTATTCCATTCTTCTTCCTGAGTGGCTATCCAGCGGTGATCGCGTCAGCAATCATTTCGCTAGTCGCACACTTTGCGGTTGGAGCAGCTAAATCGCTGATCACGGTTCGCTCATGGTGGGGCAGCGGCTTTGAAATGACCGCAGTCGGCGCAGTAGAAGGCGTGGTGACCTACGTCATCGGAATCGGATTGGGTGGATTGGGGGCATAAGCGCGGACCAGCGCGGAAATGCGGCGCCCAAGAAGCAGGAAATGCACAGCAGGCCTTTTTGCGCAGGCTTGCTGCTCTGTTATAATCCCTTCAACGCGGTGAAATCGCGCGTGTAAACAGTCGGGGAGTGGCTCAGCCTGGTAGAGCACCTGGTTCGGGACCAGGGGGTCGGAGGTTCAAATCCTCTCTCCCCGACCATTATTGTCAACAAGTTACAAAAACATCCGTTAAGCCTCCTGGAACTGCGCCAGGTGACCTGCCTCGCAAACCCGCGTAAACAGTGCTTCCTTCCTCCAGCCAGAATGCAACGACCGCCTACAGAAACGTCTACATTCAGTCTGCGGCATCCCAAGTCGCCGGTAGGACGTGCTTGAACCTGGATGAAATGCTTTGAAATCGTGAGCACATAGCTCGGGCGAAGACGCGCTGTTGCGCCGATGTGGCGCGGCGGGCAATATTGATAGGATATGCCTTTCGAACCGCTGAATGAGACCACACTTGAAGAGCTGGCGGGCGAGCGCGCTTTTGATCGCGGCTTGGATTACTTTGAGGAAGGGCACGTCGCCGGGATCAAGGAACAAGATGGGGTTGTTACGGCCCGAGTTCGCGGTACTCACGAGTACAGCGTAAAGCTCTGGGTCGCCGCCGACGAACTGGCATTCGACTGCAACTGCCCGGTCGGACAGGGCGGTGTTTTTTGCAAGCACTGCGTCGCAGTGGGACTGGCCTGGCTCGACCGATGCGAACAGAAGAACCGCGAACCCCGGCGCCTGGGAAAGCGTGCGCTTACCGATAAGGAAATCCGCGACCACTTGATGCGGGAAGACAAAGATGCACTGATCGAGTTGGTGCTGGAACAGTGCGAGCGGGACTCGGAGTTTCGCGACCGCCTGGTTTTGCTGGCTGCGGAAAAGGGCGGGGACGAGCCTGACCTCGCGACGTTTCGAGCGGCGATTGATAAGGCAGTTCGTCACGGTGGATTTGTGGAGTACGCCAGGATGCCAGCGTACGCGCGCGGCATCGAGACTGTTATCGATTCCCTCGATGCTCTGCTGAGACGCGGGTACCACAAGGCGGTTCGCGAGCTCGTCGAATGGGCGCTCCGGAAGATGGAATCGGCGATGAATGCGGTGGACGACTCCGACGGCATGATGGGAGGAATTCTTTGCCGGTTGCAGGAACTGCACCTAGCCTCATGCCGCGGGGCCGCGCTCGATCCTGTGGCGCTCGCTAAATTCCTTTTCGAGTGGGAAGTCGGCAGCGACTGGGAAGTCTTTCTGGGTGCGGCGGAGAACTATGAACACGTGCTTGGTAAAGCGGGACTGGCAGAATATCGAAAGCTGGCGGAAGCAAGGTGGGCTAAGGTGCCTCTACTGGCTCCGCAGGAAAAAGATCAGGAACAAGACGGCAGCCGCTGGCGCATCACACACATGATGGAGACCCTGGCCAAGCAAAGTGGCGATATCGAGGCCCTCGTTGCGGTCAAGTCGCGCGACCTGTCGCAAGCTTTCGACTTTCTCGAAATCGCTCAGATCTACAAGGCGGCGGGCGACGATGACGCCGCAATGCGATGGGCGGAGCGTGGCGCGCAAGCATTTTCTGAGCACACCGACAGCCGGCTGCGCCAGTTCCTCATCGAGGAATATCACAGCCGGAATCGTCACGACGAAGCCGTTGCAATTGCCTGGGCGGAATTCTGCGAACAACCCGGACTCGATGGCTACGTGATCTTGCACAAGAGCGCCAGCCGTGCCAAGCAATGGCCCGAATGGCGAGCGAAAGCCATCGAGCTGCTGCATGACGAAATCGCTGCTACGAAGAAGCGGCAATCGAAGAGCGCGTGGAGCCCATATTCGAGCGGCAATCGTAGCGAGATCGTGAGAATCTATCTCTGGGAAGGAGATCCTGACGCGGCCTGGGCCGAGGCGAAGCATGGCGGCTGCTGCAACGGTCTTTGGTTTCAACTCGCCGAGGCGCGAGAGAAAGACCATCCGGAAGACGCCATCGCCGTTTACGGCGAACAACTCAACCGCGCGCTACGGCACGCGCAGCCACGAGCCTACCAAGAGGCGGTCGAGATTCTCCGAAAGCTTTATCCGCTTAAAATGCGAGTCGGGAAGGAACTTGAGTTTGCCGAGCTGGTGGGGGCCATCCGCGCGACATACAAGGCTCGCCGAAACTTGATGAAGCTTCTCAATGCGGAGGGCTGGTAGTGGGCTCAAGAATCCAGTGCGATGGGAGATAGATGAAACAGGTCTGGCTCACCGTCGTTGACGAACGACAGGCCGAAACGGATCAGTCACATGATCGCTGCAAGAAAGGAGCGGAACATGTTTAGGAGCGATGGATTGCTGAGGGGGGCGCGCGAGGACCGGGCAGAAGCGATGTCTTCTTCTGGCCGAGCGAAGTGGAGTTTGGAAGTCTTCTTGGACCTACATTGCGGTCTTCTGGACCACGCGGAAAAGGTCAGAATTGCGGCCATGGAAGCACTGCAGGAAATCTCAAAACAACAACCGGACCCAGTCGCGCTTACGCCCGTGAAGCTCATGTCTTATTTTCTGTTTTCCTTTACGGTCAGCTCCGGCGTCGCGGTGAAGTGTTTTAAGTTCCTGGTGGAACTAGACACGCTAGAGGCCCACGAGGCTGTTGAACAAGCGCTATCCCGGGTGCATAGGAACGAAGATTTCAAGGAATTTGTTGGCATCCTCCGGCAGGCAAATAAATTGGAACTGTTACATCGGCTGGAACACGCCAAACTCTCTCAATCCAAAGCTGCTATCCTGCGCTCCGCGTTGGCTTCCGCCACTCACCACGATTCCGAGTAAGGAGCTCCACCGCGCCGCCTGCAAAGACGAGCTACTTGTCATCGGCAAAGCGCCACATAGGGTGGTTAACGTCAGGGATCAGGATGGTCGAGGAGCCAGATTCAATAGGCGACGGAGCACGCCGATGTCGGGGCGAATCTGATTCGAAAACGCCGCTGCTCGTTCGTCCTGGCGCTCCCACTGCAAGAGCAGGGCTTCGACCATTTCCTTGCCGTCCGGATCGCGAACCGCTTGCGTGGGTGTGCGACCACCCAACGCTGGAATTTTCTCGTGGACCCAGTTTTCGATTTGCTTCTGCATCATGGCCTGCAGGTGCTTGCTGGTCTCGGGATCGGTCAGCAGCGCTTCCATCTCGGCGTCGCGAGATTTTGTATCTTCCGATTCTTGGCACGGTGCGTTCTCCCGCATCTCCTCCAATGTTTGTGCGCGTGTGCTTTCGTGGACCGCCTGCGAGCCGAGACGCTTCTCAATTTCTTCGCGTAGCTGTTTGGCCCGATTCTCCGAGTTCACCTCGGCGACCAGATGTCCTTTGCAGATCTTGATGTGACCGAGGATGGTGTTTTCCCACGACTTGAACTTGCGGTTTCCTTCCCGAATCCAGTCAAAGCTGATGCTCAGAAGCTTTCCAGCGCCGTCGATTTCGGCATCGTCCAGCAACTCTTCACGCGAGCGTCCAGCGGCCAGCGTGGCCAATGCCTCAAAGGCCGATTCCGCCGACTGAGCCCGGAAAGTCATGGTATGAAAGAGGAGAGAATCGCCATCGGTGTTGCATAAGCGAGGCGGACGGTTCAGCACATCTCGAATGTCCAAGTACGTACTGCGGATCAGATCCGCGTACCGAAGCAGGTCGTGTGATGTCAGATCGCGTTTTTGCTTGGCAATTTTCCTCTTCAGCTTCTTGCGGAGCTCGATGACCTCGATCTTTCTGTCCGGCGGAATACGGATAGGGGCTGTGCTGCCGAACACAGTTAGCTCCGGCTGGTGCCAGATCTGTGCGAAAAGCATATCCCCCGGCCGTAGGTTCTGCGACCCCAGATGTTCGATAACCTCGGTCTCTCCGCCAATCAGAACGTCACGCACCCGCACGCGCTCGCCGGGATCACTCGAGACGACCTCGTAAAAGCTCAACGGTTGCGTGGTCGCTTGCTCCAGGAACATTCGTTCCATCGCGGTCAACTGCGCGGACTTCTCCAGCATGTACCCGCGAGCGACCACGCCTTCCTTTCCCAACGAAGTGGTGCGACGGGCGGACGGATTCCACTGGAACAAAAAGTAGGGCATAAATATCTGGCGTTCGGCGGATTCCGCATCCAGCGGTTCCGGGCTATCGCTCAGGCTAAAATCCTGCCACGCCTCAAAGATCCGATCCCCGAACTTGCGCAGCGCAAACTTCGTGACCGCTTGCGTAAAACGGTCCGACTCCTCGTGTTGTCGCGCCCACAGATTGCCGACGGAGGGAGTATAGCCAGGCAGGCAGCAATGCTTGTACTTCTTGCCACTGCCGCAGGGGCAGGCATCGTTTCGTCCGGTCTTTTCACACGCGCCGAGAGACATGATGGTCCGACATTACCGCATGAGTATTTACCGAAGCAAGACCATGCTTGAACTGCTTGAGATGTCGCTGTGTCCGATGACGGCGTTTGCTGGATGAAAGGAAAATAGCAGACGAGGTTTTTGGTTGCGCCAGGCTTCTTCATCGATGTACCTTATAAGGTGCACATTCCGAAAGCATCTGCGAGGAACTGTTCGTGACCAGTGTTTCTCAGAAGCGTATCGAGGCCATCTTCTACCGGACCGAGTCCGGCGGCGAGCCGGTACGCGATTGGCTAAGGACTCTGCGAAAAGAAGAGCGGAAGCGAATCGGCCAGGACATTATGACGGTCGAGTTCGGTTGGCCCGTTGGCATGCCGGTTTCCCGGGCTCTCGGTCAGGGACTACATGAAGTCAGAACCGACATGCCAGGAAACAAGATCGCACGAGTGCTCTTCTATATCGACCGGCAGAATCGCATGGTTTTGTTGCATGGCTTCATCAAGAAGACTGCGAAGACACCGGATGATGATTTGAAACTTGCACGCAGCAATAAAGCAAAACACCAGCGAGGATTAAAATGAGCAGTACCAAGAGATTCGATCATAGTGGCTCGACGTTCGATAACTTCCTCGAAGAAGAGGGAGTTCTTGCCCAGAGCGAAGCGGTTGCGCTTAAGAGGCTCATTGCCTGGCAGATTGAACTGGCAATGGCTGACAAGAAGATCACAAAGAATGCCATGGCCAAGCGGCTTTCCACCAGTCGAACGCAGATCGACCGGCTGCTTGATCCGTCTCACGTCGGTGTAAGCATTGAAACCGTTGCACGTGCCGCAAAGGTTGTCGGGAAGCGTGTGACGTTCCAGGTTGTTGATGAGGAGATTGTTCGCAGAGCGGCGACGAAAAGAAGTTCGGTTGCGTCGCGTGGAAAATCAATCAAGTCGGCGAAAGGGGAGCATAAACATATTGCTTAATTGGTGTAGACGATTTTGTAGCGGTCAAAGCATCCTCGTTCAACAAACTTCAATCAGGCTCAACGCGCGCGGACGCAAATCGTCATTCTTTAACAAGATGGACGCTTCTGAATCCAGGAGGCTTAGCGAAAACGATTGAATCCGGTTCGGGACCAGGGGGTCGGAGGTTCAAATCCTCTCTCCCCGACCATTAAAATCCAAATAATCAATTAGGGCGTGTTAACACTATCGAAGAGCATCGACAATCAGTGCGAAGTTGACGAACGCGAGAAAGATGACGTCGAGTTTGTCGAAGCGGGAGAAGACACGGCGGAAACCTTTAAGCCTGCGAAAGAGCCGTTCTACCTCA